>Ga0208300_100018_pt1 | contig 288198 bp, 223 predicted proteins | sample 23_taG_FD_184096 | JGI IMG/M metagenome (GOLD analysis project Ga0208300, IMG submission 184096) | Marine viral communities from Cariaco Basin, Caribbean Sea - 23_WHOI_OMZ (SPAdes) (version 2) | ecosystem: Environmental > Aquatic > Marine > Oceanic | place: Caribbean Sea: Cariaco Basin...
TCCAGTGTTCATCTTTGAGCATAGTGCGAGGCATAGCGAACGATATCTTTTTTGTGTGAGAACTTAAAGATTAACCGTTCGCTATTTTTTTTGCCATTAATTTATACCCAATGTTCAACACGCCCTAATATTTAATAATTCGGTGATTCTGGTTTTCATAGCCAATCCTTTAGCGTTTATAAATGTATATCGGTTAAATATAGAAGGTTGATAGTGAAGATAAAGCAATAAAGAAGAAATCTAAGACAAAATGGTAATAATTATTACTATTTTAAAACTTACTCATACTCTCACTCTTACCTTATACTACTGATATATCGTTAAGTTGATACTATAAAAATAATATTGCTATTGCAACATTATTAAATATAATAGTAATGCTAATTACCGTTAAAAACCTTTATTTAGTCAGCCTATCGTTGAGTTTCATTAAGGAACGACTCAGTATGAAAAAACCAGAATCACAATCGTCTATCAGTACCAAAGCCAATCCTGCCAACGCCCAATCCAATAAAGATAAAACCGATTCAATGAATAAAAACAGCAAGACTAAACGCACGAATAAGAAAATGAACACTAAATCATCGGAACAAGCAAAGTCTCAGGAGCTAGCGCCCTTATCCGACATGCGCCCTGCTACGTTAGATAAAATAGAAAAAGCGGTACGCCAGCTGTTTGCAGGCAGTGACGCCAGCGACATTACTATGATACAAATCGCCAAGGCAGCAAACGTCTCATTACAAACGCTCTATAAATATTTTGGTGACAAGCAAACCGTGCTGTATACCATTATGGACTTGGTGCTGGGCAGACTGGCAGTAAGGATGATAGATCATCTGCAAGGTATTGATAGCGTAGAAGATAGATTACGTAAAACACTGTGGGTCTGCTTAGACTTTGTCGATACCCATCCTGATGCGGTGATGGTACTATCAAAAGTATCTGTCGCGCGCTTTCATAGCATTGCTATTTACAATGACAAAGAACTGATTAATGCTTTTTTAAGCGTGTTAGAAGATGGGCAAAAACGAGGGGTGTTGGTCGATACAGTGCCATTACATATCTTATTTGACGTATTTATGGGGTTTATTAACCGGCTTGGTATTATGCATACTATTCGTAAAACAAACGTCCCACTTAATGCAAACTTTGATGCTTTATTTGATATGTTATGGCGTTCAATATCCAAACCATAAAGCAAAGTAGCAACCCCACCGAGTTATTACAGACAGAGGCTCGCTCCTTTTTAATTACTGCCTATCGGCAAATATCCCTTCTTCTCAGACAGGATTTAGTCATAGAGTAATTGATGACTGAGCCCCTAAAGCACAGAACTTGATGCCCCGTTAGTCCTTGATACTAGAGTAGCGGTAATACCGCTAGATACGAGACGATATGTGGGGTGATTTTTATTTTTTATAATAGTGGGCGGTAGCTGCGTAGGTTATATACTTGCCAATTGTTCGTCAGAAAACCTAAGCACACAGGGTGTTGGTTAGCGTTAAATATTCGTGGTGTAAAAGGTCTGCAAGTGGCTGAGACCTCGGTCGTGCCAACGCTCGTGAGCGCCAACACCAATGCCCCAACCATTATGATAGCGAAGAAAATTGCAGATACTCTTAAATCTGATTATGGAGCCTTTGTTAGCCCCATAGCTGTAACCTCATCTCACAAAACTGCTTGTAAAGCGCTAAAACCAGCTACTTTTTATTCGTTAAATCCTTCAAAAAAAGATACATCGCAGTTTTAGCTGCTCGAATATGTGCTGCCTGTCGATCGCCAATAAAGTCGCGTTCAATTATCGATATCTTATTATCAACACACAAGCCAATAAAAAAGGTTTTCGCTGTCTTACCAGAGGCAACTGTGGCTGAAGGTAAATCATGACAGTGAAACAACGCAATCGCATTTTTTAACTGACCGTCACACACAAATTGTGAAAACTGTTGAGTGACTAATGGGTTATCAATAGGTAGTGACAGACGTGTACTGTGGCTTATTTGCACATTATCATTAGCATCATCACAATATAATAATCGATGGGTCAGATACGTAGTGGTATTGACTTCAAGCACACCAAAGTTGGCAATCTGCTGCCGCCCAATGACCTGCTCAAGACTTTCATTGTCTTCGCTATATAAGTGATCAGCCAATTGCTGCTCAATCTGCTTAATGACTGGGATAAACTCAGACTCAGCATCGTGTTCACTACTTGCCTTCACCGACAAGCGTACTGTGACTTCACCAATATTGGCATAAGGTGCCACCGATACCCGGCCTTGATTGCTGATTAACTCTTTGAGTATATCAGCAACCGATGACTCGCCAATACCGCCAAACTTAAGATACTTAGAATACAGCTTAGTGCGCTCACCTAATATGCTATCTAGCAGCGGTTTAAGCGCATGCTCAAACATATACTTCATTTCTCTTGGAGGTCCTGGCAGCACTGCGTAATACGTATTTTGATATTGGTATAAAAACCCAACGGCCAGACCAACCTCATTTTTTAATAATTGGCTGCCATCGATGGTATTGGCTTGTCGTTTATTGGCAGTGATTAATGATTCATTTCTGCCGGCAAACAGCTCCAATATTTTGGCTTCAGCGTCCGCATCAATCACTAATTGAGCTTCCGTAAATTCAGCAATCGCATCTTTAGTCAGGTCATCTTCTGTAGGGCCCAGTCCGCCACAACATACTACTAAATCTGCACGCTCATTAGCGATGACCAATGCCTCTTTGAGGCGAGCCCTGTTATCCCCAACCACACTTTGAAAATACACATCAATACCCAAATCTGCCAATCCTTCTGCAATATATTGTGCATTGGTATTGACTATTTGGCCAAGTAATATCTCTGTGCCTACTGCAATAATTTATGCTTTCATAAAAGATATCCTTATAATTTTTAGTTGAATGGAGCGCCATAAGCTGTTGTTGGTATTATAACGTGCAAGGGTGAAAAACTTGGTTGCTTTTTATGGCCTACCTTACTGCATAAGAAACCCGAGCACTTGTCTAAAACGGTATAAAAAATACAAAAAAAGCCTGACACGTCACCGTGTCAGGCCTTATGGTATAAAGCAATTAGTAATATTGGTAAGCTTTATCAAATTTTAAACAAAAAAAAGATGGCCCCACTAGCACATCCTCGGCACACCCTGTATCTACTACCGTTGCTACCTTCCGGTCCTGGCGGGGTTCGTAGTACAAAGTTGCGAGGCTACCAATGGAGCCACCAAGCACGTATTATACCTAAACTTTCAATATTTTCAAGTAGATTCACAAATTTATGCGCAGCAAACTTTGCTGTTAATACAGATTGTTCGCCCAAGAGATTGTCATTTGAAATCTAGGTCGAAAGGACGCTAAAAAAGCATTTACACCCTTATCTAACCCCAAAGTATTGCGTAACAATTTTCACATCGATTGCACTTACTGCAAACATGTAACATGATATTATCCAGTTATCTTAGCTACTATAAGCTTATTTAAAGCGCTAAGCCTTTGTTAAATCCTATCAAGACTTAATTATATTAACAACACTAACAAACACAATTAAAAGGATAAATTCATGTCTAATTTACTATCAAAATCATTATCTAAAGTAGGCCTACTATCAATTATTGGCTGTGCTGCAGCTTTTGCTCAAGGCGCACAAGCAGAGCCGACAGGTTACAACCAAATTAGCTTCAATGTAGAAGCCAATCAAGAAGTAGAAAATGATGAAGTAACCGCCACTTTATATAAGCAGGCTCAAGCAAGCACCCCTAAGCAATTGGCAACCCAGCTAAATACAGCCATCAATCAGGCACTAAGTATTGCTAAGCGCTACCCCACAGTGACAGCCACTACCGGTCAACAAAACACTTATCCAAAGTACAATGATGACGGTAAAATTGTTGGCTGGACAGGCACTGTAAGCGTTGATTTAAAGAGCAATGACTTTGCTAAGACCAGTGAGCTTGTGGCCAACTTACAAGAAAACTTAGTGGTACAAAACCTTCAATTTGGTGTCTCTGAGAAAAAACAAAAAGAGCTTGAAAAAGAGCTGATCAAAAAAGCTTCTTTACAATTTAAAGAGCAAGCCAAATCATTGGCAGAAACGTGGGGCATGAGTGGCTATCAAGTTATTAACGTATCTATTAATACCAACAGTGGCTATAATCCGCGTCCGATGATGATGATGCGTGATGCGTCTGCTAAAGCGGGCGTGCCTGCTCAAAGCTTTGAGGGCGGCAACTCACGTGTGGCTGTTACTGCCAATGGTACCATTGAGCTTATCCCATTTATGAGATAAATCTTTAAGACGCTTTATTTATCAAAAAAAATCCCAGCACATGTGCTGGGATTTTTTATTTTAACCTAAATCTTTGAAGATTATAGGCTGTAGTACATATCAAATTCTACTGGATGCACAGTGGTATTTAGACGACGTACTTCTTCAGTTTTTAACTCGATAAACGCATCTAGCATATCTTTAGTGAACACATCACCTTTTAGTAAGAAGTCATGGTCATCTTTTAGTGCTTGTAGCGCGACCTCTAAGTTTTCGGCCACAGTTGGGATTGAACCTTCTTCTTCTGGAGGTAGATCATACAAGTTTTTATCCGCAGCATCGCCAGGATGGATTTTATTTTGGATACCATCAAGGCCGGCCATTAATAAAGCAGCAAATGCTAAATATGGGTTAGCGGTTGGATCAGGGAAGCGAGCTTCTACACGCACACCTTTTGGTGAGCTGACGTATGGGATACGGATAGACGCTGAACGGTTACGCGCTGAGTAAGCAAGCATGATTGGCGCTTCGTAATGAGGTACTAGACGCTTATAGCTGTTAGTCGATGGGTTAACAATCGCGTTAAGGGCGCGAGCATGCTTAATGATACCACCGATATAATAAAGCGCTGTTTCTGAAAGACCGGCATACTCATCACCAGCAAAAGTATTTACGCCATCTTTAGAGATTGACATATGCACGTGCATACCTGAACCGTTATCACCAACGATTGGTTTTGGCATAAAGGTCGCTGTTTTACCAAACTGGTGCGCTACGTTATGTACCACATATTTGAATTGCTGTACTTCGTCCGCTTTACGAACCATGGTGTTAAATGACACACCGATTTCTGATTGGCAAGAGGCCACTTCATGGTGATGCACTTCAACACGGTCTGGGCCCATAATGTCTTCTAAACGTTGACACATCACTGAGCGCAAGTCTTGTGAGCTATCTACTGGAGGTACTGGGAAATAACCGCCTTTTACACGTGGACGGTGACCCATGTTGCCCCAATCGTATTCATTATCCGTTGACCAAGCTGCTTCTTCTGCTGTGATACGGTGGCGCGCGCCTGACATATCAATAGACCATTTAACGTCATCAAATACGAAAAACTCTGGCTCAGGACCAAAGAAAGCCGTATCACCGATGCCAGTTGATTTTAGATACTCTTCAGCACGGCGAGCGATTGAACGAGGGTCACGGTCATAGCCTTGCATGGTGGTAGGCTCAATGATGTCACAAGTTACCACAACGGTTGTCGCATCAAAGAATGGGTCGATAAATGCGGTCTCTGGATCAGGACGCAAAATCATGTCAGAAGCTTCAATGCCTTTCCAGCCAGCAACAGATGATCCATCAAACATTTTACCATCTTCAAGAACATCTTCATCGATGCTTGAGGCAGGATAGCTGATGTGCTGCTCTTTACCGATCGTATCAGTAAAACGGAAGTCTACCCACTTGGCATTAGACTCTTTGATTAGATCGAATAGTTTGTTTGACATTATATGTCTCTCCATTAATTGGTTACTAAGAACTCGGTTGTGGTAGTGATATTAGCTGCACTTGATTTGAACTTATTATGCTGTACTTAGCTTTTTTAGTTAGTTAGGCAAGCGGCACATCATTTTCATTTTATCAAAATTCAGTATAGGTGACAGTAATTTAAAATCATAGCCAAAATTTAAAGATCAACTGGTTTTTGGTGTGTTCACTTTATTTTGGCATTTTTAGCATTGCTGCTTTCATGACCTAACTGTTGCAACTGAACTGTTGCAACTGACATGCCAGATTTTCAAAAAAAGGTTAAAAAGTGGCGCAATATTTTTTTCTGGCTCAAAATGCCCCAAAAACCGCTATATTTAAAGCAAGTTTAGCGCATTTACGCCATAAAATGTGCGTCTAAAAACATTCATAAACCAAATTGGGGCAAAATATGGCATATTAACGCACCAATATTGTGCATAATATATTAAATTTTATAATTTTGGTGCAATATCTAGGTTTATGGGCACACCCGATAGCTCATGGTTTAATTACCGATTGACGCCAGCGTTAAAGCTTGCTTTTATATTTGCAACATAAGCCCTTATCACGGCGTGATGTTTGGGTATAATTGGGCACTATGTATAAGGCAGTTAGCTTAAGCAGCTGCTTTTTTCCGTTTATCATTGCCAGTCCTATCTGTTATTCATAGGCGCGATAACTTTTGTGATAATAATTTATGATTTTGCTTTTAGATAACTACGATAGCTTTACTTATAATATTGTTCAGTATTTACAGCAATTAGGCGCCAAGGTTAGGGTTTGTAAAAACGATCAGGTAAGTTTGGCTGATATTCATGCTTTACAGCCGCAAGCAATTGTCTTTGGACCTGGCCCTGGCACACCAGATGATGCCGGTATTACACTGCCGTCTATCAAACACTTCGCCGATAAGCTGCCCCTACTTGGGGTGTGCCTAGGACATCAGGCCATCGCGCAAGCCTTTGGTGCCCGTGTCATACACGCGCCACAAGTGATGCATGGCCGTATCTCACAGGTACATCATGATCAAAAAGGGGTATTTGAAGGCTTGGATAATCCTAGCGTCTTTACCCGATATCATTCACTGATTGTTGACAAAAGCAGCTTGCCTGATACTCTTAAGGTCAGCGCTTGGACACAAAGCATACACCCTAATGAGCCAATCAGTGAGATTATGGCCATTCGTCATACGCAGCTGCCCATCGAGGGGGTACAGTTTCACCCTGAGTCTATCTTAAGTGAAGCCGGACTGCAGCTGTTTAATAACTTTTTGATGCAGCACAATTTATTACCAAGCTAACATCATAAGCTTGATTGTGTATAATAAATAACACCCACCCCTTTATTCCTTATCCCAACATAGTGTTCGAACTTATGCCAAATACCGCTTTATCTACCGCTGAGCTGACTGATGATCAAGTTCATGACATTCTCACCACAGCCTTAGCCCGCATACTCAGACGTATTGATCTAACGCAACAAGAGATGCGTCAAATTATGACCATTATTATGGATGGCCGTTGCCCTGATGCCATGCTAGGCGCCCTACTTACAGGGCTTAATATGAAGAGTGAGTCTATTGATGAGATTACTGCCTCTGCCAGTGTGATGCTTGATTTCGCCAAAAAAATTGAACCAAAAAACCGCACAAATATGGTCGATATTGTTGGTACGGGAGGCGATGGCAGTAACTTATTTAACGTCTCTACTGCCTCAGCATTCGTGGCCGCTGCTGCAGGTGCGACTGTCGCCAAACATGGTAACCGCGGGGTATCATCAAAATCTGGTAGCTCAGACTTACTGGAGCAGGCAGGTCTTAATCTGAACATCACCCCAGAGCAAACGCGCGAATGTATTGAGACTCAAGGCATCGGCTTTTTGTTTGCACCCAATCACCATACGGCGATGAAGCATGCCATTCCCGTACGCCGAGCTTTAAAAGTACGAACCATATTTAATATTCTAGGCCCGCTGACCAACCCAGCTGGGGTCAAAAACTTAGTGGTTGGGGTATTTACTGATAATATGTGTGAGCCTTTAGCACACGTATTCAAAAACTTAGGCGCCAAGCATGTGATGGTGGTCGGCTCAAAAGATAGACTGGATGAAATCAGTCTGGCAACCAGTACCAAAGTGGCCGAATTAAAAGATGGTGAGGTTACCGTGTATGATATCTTCCCAGAAGATGCCGGTATTGACTCTCAGACCTTAGTCGGACTTGACGTCAACTCTTCTGAACAAAGCCTGCAACTGATACAAGCCGCGCTATCTGGTAAAGAGACCAATAACTTTGGTATTGCCCAAAACAAGGTCAATAAAGCGCGTGACATGATTGCCTTAAACGCAGGCGCTGCTATCTATGTCGCCGGATTGGCCAGTAACTTCCCTAATGGGGTAAATCAGGCCCAAAACATCCTCCAAAGCGGTAAAGCCCTGCAAAAAATGCAGGCATTAGCTGAATATACCCAAACCTTTGATCGCTAGTTTTTGCTAAATTCATTATTGATAACCCTACGAGCCCAATATGACGCATGATGCCATCCCCTCAATCCTAAAAGAAATTGTGCTGACCAAAGAGTCTGAAGTGGCCAGTGCCAAAGCACAACAAGCGCTGCCTGCGATTAGAGCTGAGGCTGAGCAGCTTGCTGCCTCTCAAGAGGCCCCTCGCCGCGGTTTTGCCCAAGCGTTATTGGCCAAACAAAGCGCTGGCGTGCCAGGCATCATTGCTGAGGTCAAAAAGGCGTCACCATCAAAGGGGATTATCTCACCTAACTTTGATCCTAGCCGAGTCGCTAAGCAATATGAGCAAGCTGGTGCTGCCTGTCTGTCTGTACTGACTGATGAGCAGTATTTTCAAGGCCATAACAGCTACTTACAACAGGCCAAAGCCGCTTGTAGCTTACCCGTACTTCGCAAAGACTTTATGATTGATGAGTATCAGATTTATCAGTCCTACCTACTGGGCGCTGACTGTATTTTGTTAATTGTTGCCTGCTTAGATGACAAGCAATTACATCATCTACATGAGTTGGCCTGCAAACTTAGCATGGATGTCCTTATCGAAGTGCATACCCTTCATGAGCTAGAGCGCGCCCTAAAGCTACCGGCGTCTGAGCACAATATTTATGGCATAAATAACCGCGATTTAAACACCTTTAATACTGACCTACAAACCTCCATAAAACTCAAAGAATTCCTTGATAATCAGTCAGCCAAACCTCAGCTGTTGGTGACCGAAAGTGGCATTCATAGCACTGAGGATATGCAGCTAATGCTCACTCATCACATAAACTGCTTTTTAATTGGCGAGCAGTTTATGAAAACTGAGCATCCGGGCGACACCCTAGCCGCCCTACTCAGCTCACTGTAAGAGCGATAACCTTCTAAATTCATTTAATATAAGTGGTACCTATTACTATGGCAAATTCATTATTTTCAAAAGAGATGCAAGACCAGCTCAAAGAGCTAAAAAGCGAACTTAGCAAAGGCCGTGCTACCTCTCCTAGCGATCCTGAGAATGAAAAACCCACTGATCCTGTGACCCTACCGACCAAAAAACAGGTCGAAAAAACCGTTAAGCAATTAGACAGCGCTCATGTTGATGATGACAAAGTGCTGTTTATGCAGGCCATGGCAGGTGTTCAGCCCATCAAAGACAACAACACCTTATCGGATGTGGCCAAGCCCAAATCAACCAAACCTGACGCAGCCACGTTATCAAAGCGTGCAGCGGCTCAAGGCGCTGACTCTGAAAAGCTAGAAGCGGGATTGTCAGACATGCAGGCACTATTAAACCCTGTGAGCGGCGACTCTTATCTTATTTATAAAACCCCAACGCTACAAAACAAAGTCTTCACTCAGTTAAAACAAGGCAAATTACGCTGGTATGATGCTGTAGACGTACACGGTTGTACTATTGATGAGGCGCGTGAAGCCATGACCACCTTGATTACGCAGGCACGTAGCAATAATGAATCTGTGGTAAAAATCGTCCATGGTAAAGGTACTGATGCGGTTCTAAAAACTTGCGTTAACGGCTGGCTACGCCAATTACCCGAAGTTCTAGGCTTTTGCTCAGCTCCGCCAAAAGATGGTGGCAATGGCGCTGTACTGGTATTATTAAAGAAAAATAAATCACAAGACTAACGCTCTAGCAACAAGCTATTTTTTGTCATACAGCCTTAGCGCTTTACGCTACAAATGTTAAGCATTAAAAAAGCCACTATCTACAATAGTGGCTTTTTTAATGCCATGTGGTTGGCAGCTACTCTTGTGTATCATGATGACTTTGAAGAGCAGCAGTGGGGCTGTCTTTAGATGATGCGTTATCTTTATTAGCATCAGAGGACTCTACAATCATTTTTTGCGTGGCTAACGCATGCTCAACAGGATACGTCTCTATCTCTTTTAAGATTTCAATTAGCAACTGAGTCTGTTTGTCATAAAACTCATCAGCGCCGCTGGCATAAATATAGGCACGGAATTCTATCACCATAGAGTCCTGACGCAGCTCTGAAATTCTTACTTGGGTCCATTCAGAGTTGGTGACTTCATGGTTAACTAAGAACTCCTCCATCTCTTTTAAAAACTTCTCCAACGTGGAGGCCGCCACATCGCGTTTAATATAAATATTATGCAAAAAGTGAAACATATCACGGGAGGCAAAGTTTTCAATCGACATAGAGGAAAACTCGCCGTTGGGCACTGTCACAATGGTACGGTTTAAGGTGCGCAGTCGAGTGGAACGAATTCCGATGTCTACGACCGTGCCTTCTAGCGAACCAAACTTACAATAGTCACCGACACGCACTGGCTGGTCTGCTACCACCACCACACTACCGACCAAGTTTTCAATCATCTTTTGCGCACCTAGGGCCAAGGCCAAACCACCGACCCCCAGTGCTGCAATCCCTGTGGTTAAATCAAAACCTAAATTACCAAAAATGAAGATACAGGCTAATATTAACAGCACTGTCTTAATAATTTTGTGCAGTAAGCTTAAAATCGATACGCGTTCAGTCTGATTGCGCTTATAACTTTGACGCTCTGCACGACTGAAAATGGCATCGACCACTCTGAGCAGTAGCCACGTTGAGGCAAACCAGCCCACAATATCCTTAATACGGTTCACCGGCTCTCGCACTGTTACCGAAACCCCAGCATACACCATCACCTCATATAAAATCAGCGAGGTCATGACCAAGGCCAGTGGTAACACAAACTTAATATCTATCGGTAGCGGCTTATTACGTACTTTGGGATAGAAAACTTTAAAAATAAAATACAACACAGCGAAGAACACATATGAGGCGGCTATACAGAATAACGCCAACAAAAACACCGCAAAGATATCGGCCAAGTTATAACCACCAATCATTTTATCTTGCAGCGGCTTGAGCGTGTACTTATCAATGATTGAGGGATTGGCTGAAATATCTGATTTTTTTATGGCCTGCAACGTCTCATTAGAGATCTGCCAGTACTGATTGCCATGCTCTGAAGTCTTTCTTGCCAGTACAATATCAATCACTTGATCTTGAGCGGTAATGGTGCCCACCTTCTCTAAGGTCGGTGGCAACTGATCGGCAAAATTACCCGAAGGGGTATTATTAATCTGCAGCTCAGCGTCTAGGCGTCCCCCCATGTCTAATGCAAGCTTTACCTGACGCACGGCCTCTACCGAGTTCTCGCCGGCATCTAAGCTTAGATAATTAGCGGCTAATGACGCATTGTTTTCGGCTAATGATTTAATGAATCCTTGCACTGTGCTGCGCGGCGTCTGTCGACCAAAAGGGTCAACGACTTCTTCTGCGCTCGAGGCCGTATCACTGGCCTCATCAGCTGCTGTCGCAGTCACCGATAGTAGGGATAGGATAAGTGCCAATATTACCCCCAGTGTTACACTGAGCAGCTTCATAGGCTGCAAGCTGACTGAGTTAGCTGAGCTGGAAATATCACGTTTCTCAAAAAAAAGCATGGTTTATAGCCTAATACTTGGGCCTCAGTTATAGAGGTATAAAAAATTGTTTGGGCAATTTTAACATGACCTGCACCAGTGATAAGTAACGGTCAGTGTCTTCTAAATAAAATTAGGTGGCAACAACACTAAAAAAGACAATATATTAAGACCGTATGACGGGTAAACACGCCTATTTTAATGACAAGTTGAGTATTACTAATCAAAACATGAGTAAAAATCGCTTAATTGTTGTTTATTTTTTAATTAGATACGGGATAATAGCCACATTATTTCTTAAGTGTTATTTTATTTAAACGATTGGAACCAGACATGAAAACCTCTTATAGCCCTTTGTATCGCAGTGTTGTTACCGCTTTGGCATCTTCTAACTTGACCCCAAAAGCTTTGACTATAGTGTCTGCTCTTGCAGTTTGTATGCCTGCTATGGCCGCTCAAAATCAAGGGGAAGTCGATGCTGAGCAGCCCAGAATAAATTTTCCAGCGATTACGGTTACTGCAACCCGCACACCGACTGCTGTGAATAACACCATTGCCCAAACTCGTGTTATTGATAGCCAAGAGTTAAGTACTTATAAAGGCCAAACAGTGCTTGATGTTTTAAAACGTCAGCCGGGCTTTAGTTACTATCAAAGTGGTGGCATGGGAACAAAAAGCAGTTTTTATCTGCGTGGCTATGATAGCCAAAGTATTTTAGTACTGATTGATGGCATTCGCTACAATGCAGCTTCTACAGGGCGTGCTGCTCTTGAACTATTTCCTGCAGACCAAATCGATCATATAGAGATTTTGTATGGTGCTTCTGGTTCTAGTATCTATGGTGCGGATGCTGTTGGCGGTGTGATTCAGATCTTTACCAAAGGTCAAAATGTTGATCAAAATCAATTCTCGGTAACCGCTGGTGCTGGTAGTAATGACCACTATCTGTATGGCGCTGCAGCTCAGATGCGTAATGAAAAAGGCAGTAGCTTAAGCTTAGCAGCTAGCCGTAATCAAACTAAAGGGATTGATGCTATAAAATCAGGCGGTGATGCTTATAAAGATGATGATGGTTTTAATTCTAACAATTTCAGCTTATCTATGCAGCATAAGCTTAACGATGCTGTGACTATTGGTGCAAATGGCATATATGCTAAATCAAATACAGAATACGACTCTGGTTCTACTTTTATAGATGCAAACCAAGACAATAAAAATTATGTATTTAATACTTTTGTAGATATAGAAAATAAGGGTTTAAATACCAAACTTCAATATGGTGAAAGTACGGACAAAAGAGTCAATTTCGATAAAAACTCACCTAATGGCAGTTTCTTTGACACAAAAGATAAACAAGCTAACTTGCAGTTAACTTACCCTACTAATATGGGCACTTTGACTGGTGGTGCAGAATGGTTAAGACAGGAAGCAGATACTAGCTTATATGCTGGGTCACATGAACGTAAAATAAAGAGTATTTTTACAGGCTATTTGCTAAATACCGATCAGTTTGATGCACAAGCTAATGTGCGCTATGATGATAACTCTCAGTTTGGGTCAGAGACCACCTATAATGTTGGAGGCGCATATAAATTTAGCCCTGAGCTTCGCGCTGGTGCTTCTTTTTCAACGGGTTTTAGAGCGCCGTCCTTAGATACAATGTACGATAACTTTAGTGGTAACCCTAACTTAAAGCCAGAGACCTCTGATAACTACGAAGTTTTTATTGAGAAGAGTGATGACCATCACAAAACTCGTTTGACAGGCTATTACTCAGATGTAGAAGACCTAATTGACTATGATGGTGGCAATAACTGGAGAATGGGTAACATTGATAAGGCGCGTATTAAAGGCATAACTCTGGTTTCTGACTGGATCGTAAATCAGTATATCTTTGGAATGAACTACGACTACCAAGATGCTAAGAACCTTTCTGGTGATTACAAAGGTGAACAAATTAAGTTTCGCCCAAAGCATAAGGGGTTGGTATACGCAGGCTACAGAAATTCAGAATTTGATGTTCGTGCAGAAGTGCAGCATATTGGTAAGCGCTATGCGCTTGATGGTGAGTGGTATGGCCCAACCAGACTAGGGACTAAAATGCAACATGCTAATCTTGTTAACTTAAGCGCAAACTATTATGTATCCCCTAATTTGACCATTAACTCACAGATTAATAACTTATTTAATAAAGAGTATACGTCAATTGATACCTATGGGACTCGTTATAATGAAGACGGCACCAACTTCTTTACGTCACTAACCTACACCTGGAAATAATCCCTTTCACATCGTTACCCTTTTATCAAAAAAACCACTCGCTTAAGCGGGTGGTTTTTTTATCACCGGTCGCCGTAAAACCACCCACTTCAGGGGGTAGATATAAGGCGACACACACTGTCGTGATTAGTACTTAAAGTATTGCAAGTTAAAATTAACCTCGCCATACTAACCCTATGAAAACACTCAAGCTACGCATCAAAGACAAACATGCAAACCAGCTAAACAAACTAGCTGGGAGTGTTAACTATGCGTGGAACTATGTTAATGCGTTAAGCTGTGAGCATTTAAGACGCACAGGTAAGTACTTTTCAGCCTATGATTTAAGCCAATACACCAAAGGCAGTGGTGAGTATTTAGGCTTACACTCGCAAACTTTGCAAGCCATCAATGAAACTCATGCCAAATCTCGTAAGCAGTTTAAAAAAGCCAAACTTAATTGGCGAACCAACCGTGTGGATGCCAAACGCAAATCGCTTGGCTGGATACCTTTTAAAAAGTCTGCTATCAAGTATCTACATACAAGACAAACGGGAAAGAAAGCACTTAAATCAACCATACAGCTATCGCTCTGTAAAGGTCAAAAGCTTATCATAGACGTATTCGATAGCTATAATCTAAACCTATATCAAATCAATACGCTTGAGATAGTGCAAGACAGCCGTAATCGCTGGTATGCCTGTATTACCGTCAAAGATTTTCCTAGACAAGCAAGTGGCAAAGGCAGCGTTGGTATTGACTTAGGCTTAAAGCAGTCTGCTACCACCTCAAACGGTGACAAGCTGACAACCAAACAAACGCAAAAGTGGGCTAAAAAGCTTGCAATAGCTCAAAGAGCGAAAAACAAACAGCGAGTCAAAGCAATCCATGCCAAGATCAAAAACTCAAGATTAGATGCCATACACAAATTCACCACCCAATTAGTTAAGGATAGTGCCTTAATTGTGGTTGGTGATGTTAAATCACGATCATTCACAAGCAAGAAAACCAAACTAGCCAAAAGCGTATATGACGCAGGTTGGTTTGAACTCAAAAGACAACTGGAATATAAATGCAAGTATGCAGGTTGTCAGCTTGAGATAGTGAGTGAGAGTTACACTACCCAAACCTGTTCGCACTGCCTTAAAATAAGTGATAGTAGCTTGAGCGGTAGAGCAGGTCTTGGAATAAGAGGATGGAGGTGTGCTGAGTGTGGCACATGGCATGATAGAGATATCAATGCTGCTAAGAACATCCTTGCGGTCGGGCTTGACCGTCTTGTAGAAGGAATCCCCTCGGTTTAGCGAGGGGAGGAAGTCAAAGAAGAAAAAAGTTTTTTATTGATGCGCTGCTTTTACTCATTTATAGCATTATATCAATCAAGACAGCTATCTGCGTGGCAAATGCTCAGGTAAGTAACAGCGTAAATAAGCCACTGAAGCCTTTATCGTTTCCTCACACATCTCAGCCGTGATTTCATCAAATTGCTTAAATGATAAGGCAAATATGCTATGAATAATGCCATAAGCGATTAAGAACAAGTCATCTATATCCTCAAAACTAGACATATCATAGTAGTCTGATAATTTGCCCACAATCATACCGACCATGTTGATATCGATTCGTTCATCATAATCATGGTCCTGAAACTCAGGGGCATTTGCTCCGTACATCAGTTTGTTCTTAGTCACATCGTTATTAAACACTTGCCCTGACTGTCTAATAACTTGAGCCAAATAGTCTTCCCAGCGCTTGAAATCATGCACTTCTATTTTTTCTAAGGCCTTAAAGGTTTCTATATAGCTTAAGAACCTTAGGGCCAAAAAGATAGATTCTACATTCGGAAAAAAGTGGTAAGCCGAAGCACGAGGGATGCCGGCTTTTTCACAAACATCGGCTAAGCTGATGTCCTGAATATCACGTGTTTCACTCAATTTTTTTGCTGCCATTAGCAGTTTTTGCCGGCGTGCCCGACCTTGCTTGCTGGTGTGCTTAAATTTATTTGGCACGATATTTTTTGCCAATTCAGAGTCAACGAGGACATCTTTAATCAAGTCGCTACTTCTTTCTGTCATAACACGCTCTAAGTCTCTTGGTAGGTGAATAAGACCACTAATCTCTCATTGTGTATTTTATTGTAACACCCCAGTAAATATAGGGTTATGCTATTTATACTCACACAAATGCCTACTATGACTTATTAAGCATAACGTTAATAATACGACATGAGGATCTACTCCACTGTTACTCACTATTTACAGCTATTTATCGTTGTTAAAGCAGTTTTATTTTTGCACGTACAATACCGTGGTCAGAATACCTGTCTTGATAGTCTTGCTTGAGATGATCATTAAAGTAATCAACCCGCTCCACCTCACCAAGTGAAAACTTACCATCGACCAAAAACTCCTCTGAGACAAACAGCTGGTCGATTACCTCTGGCATGCCTTGGTATAGATGTGTATAAGCCACATCCCGCATCCAGCCATAACTGGTCTGTACGCGTGCAGCATCAAACAAAGCCACATCACGCATACTCTTATCATAAATCACTTCGCTGGTCTCAGCCAGTAGCTGAGTAGTCACACTATCAGTCACATCATTCATATCACCCAACAAGATGAGGGGATGACGAGTATTGTGCAGCTTATCAATCATAAATAATCTAAGTGCGGCTGCCTCTGCTGCACGCATGCATAAGCTTCTAAGCTTAGCCCGTACTCGCAGCAAGGGGTCATTGTAATCCTCAACTCGCCCGCCCGCTTCATCACGGATATACTGTGGACGCTTACTTTTTAGATGAGCAGTAATGACCGTAATCGGTTGACCGTAGACGTCTAAAGTCACGACCAAAGGTGGACGATTGAAGCTTTTATACAAGCCTTGGTCAGGAATATCCACCACAGCCAAAGGATCAAAATCGGTGAGCAATTGCCAGTCAATCACGTTGAATTTGGAAATAATACCCAGTGCAGGTGTGTCTTGTGCCCCTTTGCCTTTGGTTAATTTGCTCGAGGGCTCATTACTTGCCATGGGCGCCAGCACTTGTGACGGCTCAAATCCTAATTTTACTGCCAAGTCTTGTAATGCCTTTTCGTCCCATACTTCTTGAAATGCATAAATATCTGCTTTGGCATTTCGTAATAACTGATGCAATCCATTAAGCTTACGCTGATATTCACTCTGACTATAGGCGTCCATATTAGCGTAATAAGTGCGATTGGGCAGGGCAAAATTAAGCAGATTGCTGGTGGCAATATAAAAACTTTTGTCTACTTTTTGGGTTTGATGCGGCGCCATACTTATTTTATCCTTTTTTTATTATTTCACTGCGTCACTTGTCGTAAGCGAGCTTTATTATGGGTTGTGGCCCTCCTATTTTATAACATAACAGGGTGTAAGCCGTCTTGTGGTGCCCTGTAATATAAGTTGCAGATTATTGTAGAGTCTTGGTAATTGCTTTATGCCATTTATCCAGATGCGCCTCACGCTCATCAGCAGACATCATCGGCTCAAAGCTATGGTCTAAGTCCCAAGAGTCATCAATGGTGGTCTCATCATAAAGACCGGCTGTAATACCTGCCAGCAGCGCCACCCCTTTGGCGGTAATCTCAGTATCTTTGGGCCGTAATACTGGCACCCCAAGCATATCTGACTGAAACTGCATCAACAAATTATTATTAGCAGCACCGCCATCTACCCTTAACTCAGTCAATGGACTGGGGCTGTCTTTTTGCATGGCACTAAGCACGTCATACGTTTGAAAAGCAATGGATTCTAAAGCAGCTCGGGCAATATGTGCCTTAGTGGTACCACGGCTCATCCCTGAGATACTAGCGGTAATATCTGATCGCCAATAAGGGGCGCCAAGGCCGGTAAAAGCAGGCACTAAGACCACCTCTTCACTGCTTGCAACCTCTTTTGCCAACCGCTCAACATCTTCTGACTTGTTAAATAAACCTAAGTTGTCGCGCAGCCACTGCACAATGGCACCAGCCATAAATACCCCGCCCTCTAGCGCATAAGTTACCTCACGCTTGGCAGGGGTCAAGATACGCTGACCGGACTTAACCAGCTTAGATAATGAAGGATGCTCCATTTGATTGGTACGCAGCGCGGCAGTATCGACTCGGCGCTGCCAGCCCACTGTGGTCAATAACTGATGCTGGCTCAGCTGCACCTCACTACCAATATTCATTAGCATAAAGCAGCCGGTACCATAAGTATTTTTGGCCATACCTGTTGAGATACAGCCTTGACCAAACAGCGCTGCCTGCTGATCTCCCAAGACAGCTTGAATTGGGATTTGCTTGGCAAACAGTCCTTTTTTTGTCTTGCCAAAGTCACCATCTGAGGGCAGCACTTTGGGTAAGATGTTTTTGTTAATACCAAATTTGGAGAGCAGCTCATTGGACCACTCAAGCTTATTGATATCGTACATCAAGGTGCGAGAGGCGTTGGTAATATCTATCACATGCTCACCACCCGTTAATTTAAACATAAGCCAACTGTCGATGGTGCCAACAGCCACTTCACCGCGCTGTGCTCTATCTTTTAGATTGGGGTGATTATCAAGCATCCATATAATTTTACTGGCGCTAAAATAAGGATCGAGACGCAGGCCGGTGATTGACTGCACGTACTGCTGCATGGTCATATCCTGCTTAGCTACACGCTGCTGCTGCATCTGCTGACACCAAGCATCAGAGCGCCTGTCTTGCCAAACAATGGCTGGGGCCAATGGATTACCAGTACGCTTGTCCCAGATCACAATGGTTTCGCGCTGATTGGTAATCGCCAAACTGCTGATGTCTGTCGCCAGTAAGCCGGCTTGGTTGATGGCATCATGAGCACAGCTAATCTGAGTGTGCCAAATTTGCATAGCATCTTGCTCGACATACCCAAGCTTTGGGGTAAGCAGGGTGGTCGGCTTTTGTGATATCTTAATGGGCCGCGCCTGGTCATCATATATAATGGCACGACTCGAGGTGGTACCTTGATCCAATGCTAAAATGTAACCTGCCATGGGCTCTCTCCTAAGTACAATACTGGATGTCTAACTGTTATCCGCCAGACGCAACACATGTGTCTTGCTCATCATTTTATATAAATGGTAAAGCGAAAGGCACTATCTCATACATACCGCTACAAAAACGCTTGTAAAACCTGGTTAAGATAACGGCGCCCCAAAGCCGTCGGTTCGATCCAATCGGCTTTGGATACCAGTAAGCCTTGTTGCTTTAACTGGCGGATAATCGGCTCAATATCCATAGCGGCCAAGCCTGTTCTGGCTGTATATAGCGTTAAAGGCACACCTAAGCTTAAGCGCAGTACATTGAGCATAAACTCGCCGCTGAGCTCATCTGCGGCGATAGGGGCACAGCCTACCATTTTGGGATATTCCTCATAATTTAGATAGTCTTTGGGCAGCCTAGTCTTACTAAAGCGGTAGATGCCTGGCTGCGTGATCCCCAAGGCATCAATATCCTCCTTGATATCCGGCTGATCAAAGCTTTGTTGCCCGACAGTCACTTTGCCATGAGCACCGGCCCCAATCGCCAAATAATCTCCGAATTGCCAATAATTGATATTATGACGTGAGCCACTATCCGCCTCACTGACCCAAGCCGACACCTCATAATTGCGATAGCCAAGCTCAGTGAGCAGTGCACTACCCTGCTCTTCGATATCTGCCAATCTATCATCATCAGGCAATATCGGGGTATCTCGATAAAACACAGTATTAGGCTCAATGGTCAACTGATACCATGAGATGTGTGTCGCCCCTGCTTGATGCGCCATTTTAATATCGTACAAAGCTTCCTCAAGGGTTTGCTCTGGTAAACCATGCATAAGATCGATATTAATGCGTTTAAAACCGGCTTTTTTTGCCGCTTGCGTGGCACTTTGAGCTTGATTGGCACTGTGAATGCGTCCTAAAGCCGCAAGCTTACTATCCGAGAAGCTTTGTACCCCCATAGACAGCCGATTAATCCCCACTTCTAAATACTGCTCAAAGGGAGCATGCTCCAAGGTGCCTGGATTGGCCTCCATAGTGACTTCAATATCATCGCTCATAGGCAGCACCTGCTTAAGGTGATCAAATAGGCGCCGATACTGAGTGATGGGCAGCAAAGATGGTGTCCCGCCCCCAATAAAGATAGAGCGAATGATTCGATTTTGCAGCAAAGGCAGCTGCGCATCGATATCCTTGATCAGCGCATCAACATAAAGCGCAAATAAATCACTGTCTATTGAATTACCTTGACGGTCTAAAGCTTTGGTGTCAACGCTTGGCAGGGTATGTGAATTAAAGTCGCAGTAAGGACACTTTTTGACACACCAAGGAATATGAATGTATAAAGCTAGTGGGATATCAGGAACATGAATTAAAGAGGACATAAAGATAAGGTCTTATACTCGCAGGCAGATAGTGGTATAGTCACGCCTTTATTGTTGTCAACAAGTCTCATTCTATAACTCACGCTTTGGGCCATAAAATGCAGCTGAGCTTCCAATAAAGGCAGTTAGCCATAAGACTCTTATTATACGTGCTCCTTGAGCAGATGATACAGTGATTGAGTGGCTGTCTTGATAATGAAGTACTCAGTGGTAAAATAGTACCCCACTCAAGCCACTTTACTGACTCAAAGTATTATCCAAGATGACCTGCCTTTTGGCAGGTTATTTATTTGCCTGATGTTAAAACTCTATACAAAAGGCGGCGCTGCATTGCTATCGCTATAAAAGCGTCTTCTTTTTGTCTCACTCTTTGGGCTGTCACCCTTATATTTAGAAGTTATGTTATGTTGTCTAATTTATCTTTTTCTGAGTTTAAACAGCACAGTTTACGCTTAGGTACCTTAGTTCTTCCCATCTTAATTACTCAGTTTTGTCAGGCAGCGTTGGGCGTGGTCGATGCGCTGATGGCCGGCGGCGTTTCTGCTCTAGACTTGGCAGCAGTGTCCATTGGCTCAGGTATTTGGCTGCCTTTGTTCTTGTTAGCCACAGGGACTTTGATTGCTACCACACCACTGATTGGCGAAAAAATGGGGGAAAAACTGCCCCATCACGTACCGCATATCACTCAGCAGTCCTTGTGGGCAGCATTATTTATTGGCGCCATTGGCCTGGTAGTGGTGTCCTTTACGCCTAATATTCTAGGCCCTATGGGCGTGCCAGCCGATATTCAGCCTAAGGCAGCGCAATATCTACGCTTCGTAGCTTGGGGCTTTCCTGCTATTGCCTGCTATGCGGTACTGCGCAGCTATTGTGAGGCGCTCGGTAGACCTGAGCCGGTCACTATTATCAGCTTAATTGGCTTATTTATTAATATTCCAATCAACTACATCTTTATCCACGGTTTATTTGGCATGCCAGAGCTTGGTGGCGCAGGCTGTGGTCTGGCTACCGCTTGTGTGCTGTGGATTAATGTCATCTTACTATCTATTTATTTGTTTTTCTCTAAGCACACAACCTTTGATGAGACCCGCTTCTTTTACAACTTCGCCAAACCTGATCGCCAGCAAATCGGTAAGCTGTTTCGCTTAGGTGTCCCCATTGGCATCTCGATATTTTTTGAGGCAAGTTTATTTAGTCTGGCCTCTATCGTAATTAGCCCCTTGGGTGCAGTGGCTGTGGCCTCTCACCAAGTGGCACTGGCGGTGACCTCGCAGCTGTTTATGATTCCGATGTCAGTGGCGATGGGTCTTACCATTATGGTCTCTAATCGCTATGGCGAGAAAAACTGGCTGGCCTTACAGCAAGTGCAGCGTACGGGACTGATTTGGACCGTGGGTATCGCGGTGGTGAGTATGCTTGGGGTATGGTTGTTCCGTGAGAACTTAGCCGATGCCTTTACCGATAATCCGGCCGTAAAAGCACAAGCGATGTATTTATTGCTATTTGCCATTGCCTATCAATTGGTAGATGGATGGCAGGTCAACATAGCGGGTATCTTACGCGGTATGCAAGACACACAAGTGCCGATGTGGATCACTTTATTTTGTTATTGGCTGGTGGCTTTACCATTAGGAACCTATTTGGTTCGTTATACCGACACAGGTGCACAAGGATTTTGGATGGCATTGGTCACTGGCCTGAGTTTATCTTCGGTGTTATTGACATTAAGGCTAATTTATCGTCAGCGCCAAGTTTTGAGCATACCTGCGCGCTAGCCCTTTAAATATAAGGGCTGTATTAACCCACTTTAAATACTTATAGACAAAAATATGTCTGAAAATTCACAAGATTGGTCACAATTTGTTAATTTTTGCAGAAATAAACGATTTGTGACTCTTCAGGCATGAAAAAATTTGTTACAATATAGTTTACATTATAAGAAAACCGGTAGGGAACCGTATGGAAATTCAGAAAATTCGTACGCTCATCGAGCTAATGGAAGAAAAAGACCTTGTTAATCTTGAGATTAAAACAGGCGATGACAGTGTCAGCTTAACTCGACACTATAATACTCCTATGCCCTCTATGATGGCGGCCAGTCCAACTTTTATGCCAGAATCGCAGCCTGAGGTGGTGCATTCAGGTAGTATTGAAACCTCACCTATGGTAGGTGTGTTTTACGCCGCACCAAGCCCAAATGACCCACCTTTTGTGACCCCTGGTCAAAAAGTTCAAGCTGGGGACACCTTGGGCATCATTGAAGCAATGAAAATTATGAACCCACTTGAGGCCACTCAAAGTGGTATCGTGGATGCCATCTTGGTGGAAAATGGTGATGTGGTTCAGTTTGGCCAACCCGTAATCCGTTATAGAAACTAATATATAGGCACCTTGATGATAAAAAAATTGCTTATCGCCAACCGTGGCGAAATTGCTTTACGCATCGTCCGTGCCTGCAAACAGCTGGGCATTAAAACGGTAGGGGTTTATTCCACTGCCGATGAGGATTTGATGCACTTACGGTTTGTGGATGAGGCCATCTGTATTGGAAAACCCAATGCCAACCAAAGCTACTTGAATATCAATGCGATTATTACTGCCGCAGAGATTACAGGCAGTGATGCCATTCATCCCGGCTACGGCTTCTTGGCAGAAAATGCTGAATTTGCAGAGAGCATTGAGGATGCGGGCATTATATTTGTCGGCCCCCATCCCGATCACATCCGCTTAATGGGCAATAAAGTCTCCGCCATTAATGCCATGAAACAGGCTGGGGTACCGACGGTGCCAGGTTCAGTGGGCACAGTCACTTTAAATAACGCTGAAGAGCAGGCGAAAAATATCGGCTTTCCATTGTTGATTAAAGCAGCTGCCGGTGGTGGTGGTCGAGGTATGCGCATTGTTGAGCGCTTCGATCAGCTTAATGAACAAGTACAAGCTGCCAAGCAAGAGGCAGAACTATGGTTTGGTGATGACAGCGTCTATATGGAGCGTTATCTGCAAAATCCACGCCACATCGAAGTTCAAGTCTTAGGGGATGGCAATGGTAATGCTATTCACTTATATGACCGTGACTGCTCACTGCAGCGTCGTCATCAAAAAGTGTTAGAGGAAGCCCCTGCTCCAGATATCCCAGATGACATTCGTGAACCCATTTTACAGGCGTGTGTTAAGGCGTGTGAAACCATTGGCTATCGCGGTGCAGGCACGTTTGAATTCTTGTTTGAGGACGGTGAATTCTTCTTTATCGAGATGAACACTAGGGTTCAGGTAGAGCACCCGATTACTGAGATGGTCACCGGTGTGGATGTGGTGGTAGAACAGCTAAGAATTGCTGCAGGCTATGGCCTATCGTATCGTCAAAGCGATATCAGCGTTCATGGTCATGCTATTGAATGCCGTATAAATGCCGAGGACCCCAAGACCTTTGCCCCCTCACCTGGTAAGATTACTCAGTATTTCACGCCTAGTGGGGCCGGTGTCCGCTTTGACTCTCATTTGTACCCCAATTATGAGATTCCCTCGTACTATGACTCACTTATTGGCAAGCTTATCTGCCATGGTCAGACTCGAGAACAGGCCATTGCTAAGACGCTTCATGCCCTTGATGAGCTAATCATCGAAGGCATCAAGACCAACATTCCTATGCACCGTGATCTGATTTTAAAAGATCCCGATTTTGCCTCACGTGCCCAAAATATTCATTATTTAGAAAAATGTCTATTAATGCCAAAGGCTGAATAGCACAGCATAGGCTGTTTGGTTACTTATATTAATGATATAAACACCAAAAAAGCAGAAGTGATATCACTTCTGCTTTTTTGGTGTTAACCGTCACTAATCGATTAAGACAAGTCACGACCACGGCTGGCTTCGATAGACAGACGCAGACCATTTAGGCGGATGAAGCCCTCTGCATCTTTTTGATCATAGGCGCCTGCATCATCTTCAAAAGTCGCAATCTTCTCATCGAATAAAGAATAAGGAGACTTGCGGCCCACAACGCTGACATTACCTTTATATAGCTTAACGCGCACTGTACCGGTCACATATTCTTGCGACTTATCGATCAAGGCTTGTAGCATTTGACGCTCTGGGCTAAACCAGTAACCGTTATAAATGATTTTTGCATAACGAGGCATAAGCTCATCTTTTAAATGTGCTGCTTCACGGTCTAGGGTCAATGATTCCATACCACGGTGCGCTTTTAGCATAATGGTACCTGCTGGCGTCTCATAACAGCCGCGAGACTTCATACCCACGTAACGGTTTTCTACGATATCTAGGCGGCCAATACCATGCTTACCACCCAGCTCATTTAACTTAATCATTACCTCATAAGGCTCTAATTTTTCGCCATTGATGGCCACGATGTCGCCTTTTTCGTACTCAAGCTCTAGATATTCTGGTGTATCTGGTGCTTGCTCTGGGCTTACTGACCAGCGCCACATATCATCTTCAGCTTCCGCATAAGGGTCTTCTAAGATATCGCCTTCATAAGAGATGTGCAGTAAGTTGGCATCCATTGAATAAGGAGATTTTTTCTTATTGGCGGCAAAGTCGATAGGAATGTTGTGCTCTTTGGCATAGGCCATTAAGCTTTCACGGCTGGATAAATCCCACTCACGCCAAGGGGCAATCGTTTTTACATCAGGCGCCAGTGCAATGGCACCCAGCTCAAATCTTACCTGATCATTACCTTTACCGGTAGCACCATGGCTGATGGCATCGGCATTGTGCTCTTTGGCAATCTCAACCAAGCGCTTGGCAATTAAAGGACGTGCGATAGAAGTACCTAGCAGATACTCACCTTCATAAATGGCATTGGCACGAAACATAGGGAACACATAGTCACGCGCAAACTCAGCTCGCAGATCTTCGATATGTATGTGCTTAATACCCATGGCTTCAGCCTTAGCACGAGCAGGCTCTACCTCTTCACCCTGGCCAATGTCTGCGGTAAATGTGATTACTTCTGCATCATAAGTATCTTGTAACCACTTGGCGATGATCGAAGTATCTAGACCGCCTGAGTATGCCAAAACAATTTTATTAATATTGTCTTTGTTTTCTATCGACATAATGCATCCTTTATTGAGTACGTTTTAAGTGAGTATTGATTAAATATTAAGTGCCTCTAGCACTTATAACGCTAAATCTAATCGCCAACCTTGGTATAAGCCAAATTTGCCCTTATCATCTAAGCCCGTAAAGCGTGGTCAGGCTTAAATCTGGCAGCTTATTGCTTTTATATCTGTTTAAATGACCGATTTTAAATCAGCAGCTCTACAACGCAAACTGCCTTAAACCACTGCGCCCATTCAACATTTCAGTTTACACTATTTAATTGAGCAACAAAAGCTGAGTGGCCCGTATTTACCACTTAATTCAAACAGCTTGGGGGCAATATTGCACATATTTGGTCATGGATAAATGTGCTGATGGCCGAATTTATCAGCAAAACCTGTTATCATTAGCCTATCAGATGCGGCTTGAAAACTGGCGTATAAAAACCTTACTGATTCGCTTAGGCCTATCAAAAGCCCAATGATGGCGACAAAGCCAAGTCAGGCTGCATGCTTACCTACCCTATTAAATAACGACGGCGATAACTTATGACTCATGATACTGCCCCCACCACTGCGGATACCTCTGACACTGCGGCTGCGACACAAGAGGTCCGTCACATTACGCTAACTCGCCCAGATGATTGGCACATCCACCTGCGTGATGGACTATCGCTGAGTACCACAGTGGCCCATGCGGCGGCTAATTTTAGCCGAGTTATTTGTATGCCAAACCTTGTGCCACCCGTAAAAAATACTGAGCAAGCCTTGGCTTATCGCAGCCGTATCATGCAGGCATTGGCCCACGCGGATATCGATGACACTGCCAAACGCGCTTTTGATCCACGTATGACCTTATATTTAACCGACAGCACCACTGCCGAAGACATCAAGCAGGCCTCAGAGTCAGGTATGATTCAGGCCGTTAAGTTATATCCTGCAGGCGCTACGACTAACTCAGCCGATGGTGTCACCAACTTAGGCGGCCGCAGTGCGGTATTTGAAGCGATGCAAAAGTACAAACTGCCTTTATTAATCCATGGCGAGGTTACCGATGCACACGTCGACATCTTTGATCGTGAAAAGCAGTTTGTCGATACCACTTTGAGTAACTTGGTGCGTCAATTTCCTGAATTAAAAATTGTGGTTGAACACATTACTACAGGCGATGCAGCAGACTTTGTGCTGTCACAAAGTGCACTGGTGGCTGCCACCATTACCCCTCAACATTTGTTATTTAACCGAAACCATCTGCTGGTAGGCGGGGTAAAGCCGCATTTTTATTGTCTGCCAATCTTAAAGCGTCAGCAGCATCAGCAAGTACTGCTTGATGTGGCGACCAGTGGTAACCCTAAATTCTTCTTAGGTACAGACTCAGCGCCGCATGCCACCAATGCCAAAGAAAATGCTTGTGGCTGCGCAGGCTGCTATTCGGCATCTATTGCACTGCCTTTATATGCGACCGCCTTTGATAGTGTTGGCAAAATTGATCGTTTAGAGGGATTTGCCAGTCATTTTGGTGCCCAGTTTTATGGCCTACCCCTCAATGACAGCACCATTACCTTAGTCAATGAGCCCATGACTGTGCCACAAAGCTACCCATATCTTGACACGCAAAGCCTGACGCCCTTAATGGCCGGTGAGACCCTACCTTGGTTTATTAAAAGCTAATAGATAAGAGAGTAGATGGCCTTATTTTTGAGTTGCTTAATTTTTTATTTACTTAATATGTGATTTTTGATTTATGACTGATTTAACTGTACTGGCAGATGATGAGCAAAATGGGTTGAACGATAATCAAGCAGAGCCCAGAACGTGTAGCAATACCTCCACCAATGAAAACAGCTCGGATGCCACCTCAGATCATGGCAATGGTCTAGCACAGCAGCCGGTATTAAAGATGGTGGAGCGTTTTCGCAAATTTTTACCCGTGGTGGTGGATGTCGAAACCGCCGGCTTTAATGCGGCAACGGATGCGTTATTAGAGATTGCCTGTATCCCTATTGTGATGGATGATGAAGGCAAATTTGTCCCAGGTGAGCCGCTAAGCGCCCACCTAAATCCTTTTGAGGGTGCAAACTTAGAGCAGCGGGCATTAGATTTTACCGGTATTGATCCTAATAATCCGATGCGTAAAGCCATTGCTGAAGAAGAGCAGCCTGCGCTGCGCCGTATTTTTAAAGAGCTAAAAGCGGTACGAAAAGATAACGACTGTTTAAAATGTATTTTGGTGGGTCATAATGCTCACTTTGATCTGTCGTTTTTAAACGCCGCCATTGAGCGTACCAACAGCAAAAACCACAACCCTTTTCACCAGTTCTCTGTACTCGATACGGTGACTCTATCAGCGCTTGCCTTTGGTCAAACGGTATTGGCGCGCGCCTGTAGAGCGGCTGGTATTGAATTTGATGGCTCTGAAGCTCACTCAGCACTGTATGACACTCAAAAAACCGCAGAGCTTTTTTGCAAAATCTTAAACCATTATTCGATGATGCCCATTAGCTTACCTGAAGACAACACAACCGATGAGCAATCAGGAGTAGAGTTAGTTAATAAAGATGATGGTTAGAATGAGGGTGACTGATTCAATTCTATAACTGTCATGTGAAGACAGTGGCTGTAACGACTGTCTTACTTTAAGGCGATTACAGTTAAGGAATGACTATGCAATCAACTCAAATTATCTGGGTAACTATTGTCAGCTACATGCTCTTAGCAGTGACGATATCGTTCATCACCAGTTTATGGATAAGATATCATTTAAGACGTCCCACCGTGTTTCCACACTGCTTATTGACAGACAGACCGGTGCGCAGCACCTATTGCTTACTAACCGATAAGCCGATTGTGCGCTCTTTTTGTCTGCTTTCAGAAAGACCCGATAAATAATCATACTTTTTTTAAAAAACATGTTGACACATCGAGGCGATATCATTAAAATACGCCCCACTTCGACATTAACGGTGAAAGCGGTCGAAGTGGTCTGTGTCCCGTTCGTCTAGAGGCCTAGGACCCCGCCCTTTCACGGCGGTAACAGGGGTTCGAATCCCCTACGGGATACCACTATTTTGTGATATCTAGTAAGCATTATCCGGTTGATAAATACTTACACCAAAAAGCCGAACTCGCAAGGGTTTGGCTTTTTTTATGGCTGTTATTGTGCCATCCAGTTGGCTCATTTTGATAACCTGTGATTGGTTTTGGTTTTTTTTGCTATTTTCAAAAAAACATGTTGACACATCGAGTTGATATCATTAAAATACGCCCCACTTCGACATTAACGGTGAAAGCGGTCGAAGTGGTCTGTGTCCCGTTCGTCTAGAGGCCTAGGACCCCGCCCTTTCACGGCGGTAACAGGGGTTCGAATCCCCTACGGGATACCACTATTTTGTGATATCTAGTAAGCATTATCCGGTTGATAATACTTACACCAAAAAGCCAAACTCGAAAGAGTTTGGCTTTTTTTATGGCTGTTATTTTAATGGTTTTTAAGCGGTTGACTCATCGCTTTATTGGCCTAATGACTGGCCAATATACGCTCAATTAAGCTTAAATCTTCAGGATAAGTCAGTTTTATATTTTGATGGTTACCCTGTACAATCTGGATAGCATGCCCCATCAGCTCAAAAGCACTGGCTTCATCGGTAATCATCAAATCACGTTTGGCCACCTGCGTTAATACCTCGCGTAATTTGCCGGCACGGAACACTTGGGGGGTCTGAGCCTGCCATAGCTGACTGCGGTCCACTGTGGCCTCAATACGGCCGTTTAAACCCACTTTTTTGATGGTGTCAGCCACAGGTACGCCTAAGATAGCGCCAGAAGGGTGATTATGTGCAGCGGCAATCACAGCATCTATGTGCTGCGCCATGACACAAGGGCGAGCCGCATCATGAATTAAGATCAAATCTTCACAATCAGCGCCTGCTTCAAAAATGGCCTCAACCCCAGATTGGACAGATTGCCAGCGCTCAGCGCCCCCTGTAGCAAAGGTGATGGGTAGACTAAAAGATAGGGTTTGTGCCACAGTGTCATCGGCGGCTATCACCAAAAACACCTCTGTTATATGCTCACTGCGACTAAGCGCCAATACGCTTTGTTGAAGAATGGTCTTGCCATGCACCGGCGTATATTGCTTGGCTATTGTAGAGCCAAACCGGCTCCCCTTTCCCGCAGCCACAATAAGGCCATACACTTTAGGCTTCTTAAGTGTAGCGTCACAGTAAGCGCTTGTTGAATCAGTTAAGGGGGTATCGAGATAAGCGTCAGATGCGGTCATTATCGAGCTGCCTAAGGAATACTTTCAATGGCGTCATCAGGGTTGATAGGCGGTGTGGGCTGAGTGGTATGGGTCACTGGTGCGGTAGATAACTGCACGAAGGTCTCGCCAGGCTTAATCAGGCCTAAGTCTAATCGTGCATGCTCTTCTACGGCTTCAAGACCATTTTTTAGGTCATTTACATCGGCCAGTAGTACCTTGTTCTCATCCACTTTTTGATCATTAAGCTGCTGCTGTACTTGTATATCTGCATGCAGTTTGTCTAATTCAGCGCGTCCACTTTTACCCAGCCAATATTGATATTGCAAACCCAGCAATACGGCCACTGCAATTAAAAACAACATGAATTGGCTAAAATATTTCATAGGACGACTTATGTTAATTCCAAAATAGTACGCATTAAGATAGCGACTATTGGCTAAAAAATAAAGAAAAGAGGGCTAAGGTTAATAAAAAAACCATCCCAGCAATAAATGAAAAACACCAAACAAGCAGACTGCCCAGCCTTAAATCACAGGCCAAGCAGTCTGGTTGAGTTATCTGAGTAGCTAGTAACTAGCCACGTAGGCCGATGAACTCTTCACCGCCACGATAGCTGGCACGAACTTGCTGCTCAATACGCAGTAACTGGTTATATTTAGCGACGCGGTCTGAGCGGCACAGTGAACCGGTTTTGATTTGACCTGCTGCGGTACCGACTGCTAAATCAGCAATGGTGCTGTCTTCAGTTTCACCAGAGCGGTGTGAAATAACGGTCGCATAACCATTTTTCTTAGCTAGGTAGATGGCATCTAAGGTTTCTGACAACGTACCGATCTGGTTGAATTTAATCAAAATGGCATTGGCGATTTGTTTATCGATACCTTCTTGCAAGATGGCTGGGTTGGTTACAAATAAATCATCACCTACCAGCTGTACTTTTTTGCCAAGCTTGCTGGTTAAATACGCCCAACCTTCCCAGTCTGACTCATCTAAGCCATCTTCAATTGAGATGATAGGATATTGCTCAGTTAATTTTACTAAGTAATCTGAGAAGCCTTGGCTGTCAAAGGTTTTGTTGCCCTCACCGGCTAAGATGTACTGACCATTTTTGTAAAACTCACTGGCAGCACAGTCAAGCGCTAAGTGGATGTCTTTACCCGCTTTGTAGCCTGCTTGCTCAATGGCCTGCATGATAACGGTGATGGCCTCTTCATTGGTGCGTAGGTTAGGTGCAAAGCCACCTTCATCACCCACAGCTGTGTTTAGGCCTTGTGATTTTAGAACAGACTTTAGACTATGGAAAATCTCAACACCTGCACGTAGCGCTTCTGAGAAGCTGCTAAAACCTGTCGGCTCAATCATAAACTCTTGGATATCTACAGTGTTGTCTGCGTGCTCACCGCCGTTTAAGATATTCATCATAGGTACCGGCATGGTCAATGAAGTTTGGCCACGAAGGTTTGCGATGTACTGATGTAGCGGTAGGTTTTGTGAGATGGCCGCCGCTTTCGCTGTCGCTAAAGAAACTGCCAGCATCGCGTTAGCGCCTAGATGATCTTTATTGGCTGTGCCATCAAGCTCGATTAATATGTTATCAATGCCTTGCTGGTCTGTGGCATCGCTTTCAAGTAATGCGCTTCTGATTTGGCTATTCACATTAGCAACAGCTTTGGTCACGCCTTTACCTAAGTAACGTGATTTATCACCATCACGTAATTCTAAAGCTTCACGAGAGCCTGTAGAGGCACCACTGGGCGCTGCAGCACGGCCCATAGAGCCATCTGCCAAAATAACATCCGCTTCAATAGTTGGGTTGCCGCGTGAATCCAAAATCTCACGAGCACGAATGTCTTGAATTTCAACTGCGTTAGTAATATTTTCTGCGTACATAGCGTCTACAAGCCTCTTTGATTGAGTTATAAAAGATAGGTTTTGAGCCAATTACGGGGCAATTATAAGCAAGAAGAAGCCATCATAGCTTCAAACTTGCCTGAGCTTAGAATCAAAACCTAGTCTCAAAAACAGTTAAAAACACCAATATTTTTAACGTCAATTTTTGCAACAAATAAGTTGCGCCATCATAGCATAAAATGGCAAATTCTTGGATGCCAAAGCCTATCCAGCGCTCATTATACTTTATATCGGGTCAAACGTAACGCATTCATTAGCACCGAGATTGAGCTGAGCGCCATGGCTGCAGCCGCTATCATAGGGTTTAACAATCCAAAGGCGGCTAAGGGAATACCTAGACAATTATAAATAAAGGCAAAAAACAGATTTTGCTTGATATTACGCACTGTGGCTTGGGCAATATCTACCCCAGAATGCACCTGCATAATAGAGTGGCCCATCAAGCGCGCAGAAGCACTGTGTTTGGCCACCTCTGTGCCATCCAGCATGGCGAAGCTGGCATAAGCGGTGGCCATAGCAGGCGCATCATTTACCCCATCTCCGACCATCGCCACTTTATGACCAAGCTGTTGGTAATTCTCAATCCACTGAGACTTATCACGGGGTTTAAGATCGCCATGTGCCACCATAATGCCCAGCTGCTCAGCCACATAACTGACAACAGTAGGCTTATCGCCACTTAATAGCACCACCTCTAGCCCATCAGCTTTTAGCGTCTGTACCGCCTCTAAGCTCTCAGGTTTTAACTCATCGGCTAAAGCGAATATACCCAGCGGCATATCCTCCACACTCACTGCTATGGTACTGGCAATCACCCATGCTTTGGGCAGTTGCTTAGGTAGTTTTAGTCCCGTAAATTCAGCCGTACCTACTTTAACCAAGCCAAAACCTTCTACATTGGCCTGAATACCCATACCGGCCACCACATCGACTTGGCTGGCCGCCAAAAGCGTGATATCCCTCTCAGCTGCAGCATTGACCACGGCGGTCGCAAGGGGGTGGCTGGCGTGGGCCTCGACACTGGCCGCCAGTTGCAGCACATCATCACTATTAATCTGATTGTTAACCATCATAGAGGCGACAATATGCGGCTTGCCTTTGGTTAAAGTCCCCGTCTTATCAAAGACGACGGTGTCAATACTACCGGCCACCTCCAAGCTTTGCGCATCTTTGAACCATACCCCATTGCGCGCGGCCACGCCCATACCCGCCATAATCGCTGCTGGTGTCGCAAGCCCTAGCGCACAAGGGCAAGCAATCACAAGCACAGAGACTGCGTGCAAAACTGCCTTATCCATTGCCCCAGTCAGCCACCAAGTCAGCCCAAAGGTCACCAGCGCAATCATCACCACCACAGGGACGAATACCGCAGCCACTTTATCGGCAAGACGTGCCAAGTCCGCTTTACTGCCTTGCGCCTCACTTAATGCCTTGACCATATCGCTCAATTGGGTCTCGCTACCGGTAGCAGTCACCTGATAATTTAAGCTACCATTATCTATCATGGCACCTGCCAGCACCTTATCGCCCACTTTTTTACTCACAGGTACCGACTCACCAGTTAAATGACTCTCATCACACCAGCCTTCACCAGATACCACGATGCCATCGGTGGCCACACGAGCGCCTTGCTTAGCGTGCAGCACATCCCCTTTGTGTACCTGCGCTAAGCTTACTTGCTCAAAAGTGGTGTCTGTGTCAGGTGACTTTGATCCAACCCGTCTTTCAACGGTGGTGGGTGTCAGCTCAAGCAGCATATTAATACTATTTAAGCTGTGCTTTTTGGTACGCTGCTCTAAGTATTTGCCCAATTTTACAAAGGCAATAATCATTACTCCCGCTTCAAAATACACGGGGATATGGGCGGTATGTGAATGCAAAATATCCGCCCAGCTTAGCGTAAAGCTGCTGCTATCTGCCAGATTTACCCCTAAGCTATCAAACCAGATATAAGTCGAATATGCCCAAATGGTAAAGGTGCCTATCACCACCAGCACATCCATATTGGCCAATCCGCCTTTTATAGACGCCCAAGCACTGCGATAAAACGGCCCTGCCAGCCCAAATTGCACCAAAGTGGCCAGCACAAATTGCAGCCACAAAGGCGGCATCCAGTGCATGCCTTGACCTACTAGCATACCGGCCATACCAATCAAAAATGGAATCATGCACAACCAAATCAGTAGCAAGCGCCAGTCCATCGCTTGTTCAATGGGCTGTGGTATCTGATTGTCAATCATAGGCCGCGCTGTAAATCCAGTCTTACCGACCCACTCAGTGATTTGATCAATACTGGCCTGATTGGGGTGATACGCTACGTTTAAAGTCTCTCCGGCAAAACTGACACTGGCAGACTCAATGGCAGGCTTCTTATTTAGCACCTTTTCAATTCGAGTAGCACAGGCCTGACACGACATGCCCTCAATTTGAAACTGTGTTTTCGCCAAGTCATCCCTTGGCGGCTCATTCATAGGGCTATGGGTGGTATCGGTATTGACAGAAGAGGTAGATTTAGACGTATCTAGGACGTGCGGAGTAGACATAAGGGGTACCACATTTTGGTTAAAAACAGTTATCTAAAGCCTGAAGGAGGTTTGGTATCACTATCTTAGTATGGCCTTAGTATATAGATTATAACGTACAGTACTATCATATAAGAGATTAAAAAAAGCCAGCATCACTGCTGACTTTTTAGGTAACGGGCATCAGTCAAAACAAAATCTGGCGCAAGTATGACAAGGATTATCTAGCCACTGTGGCATCAAAACCGGCATCTTCGATGGCTTCTAGCACCGACTCAATTGAGGTGACATCATTATCGAAGCTCACCACTGCTTGATTGGCTGCCAAATCCACATCAATGCTTTGCACAGCGGATAACTGACTGACGGCGCCCTCGACACTTTTTACACAGCCGCCACAGGTCATGCCCTCGATATGAATAGTCGTTGTCTCTAGACTCATTTTATACTCCTTTTATGGTTATCTTTAGCCCAATCGTTAGTTAATGGCTATCAGCAGTTAACTGTTATCAGGTATCAGGATTTTGCGGCGCCCCTTCGGGGAAAGGCTGAGTGACGTAATCTACCATAGAAAGCGCTGCTTCAATGGCATGACTGGATGTTTTAGTATCTTCAAACTCAACCCTACCACTCTGGCTATCCGGCAATAGCTCAGCGGCCACTACCCCATCAATATTTTTTAATGCGGTCATCAAACTGTCGATGCCATAGTCATCATCGATGTTTTTTATACTAAACTGCACCTGTTGTCTTGCCATAACCGGTATCCTTTTTTACATCGCCCTAAAGCTATAGGTTTGATTAATGAGTGTCTAACACACTAAAGCCTTTCACCAAGTCATCAATCTGTTTTAACTGTGATAAAAAGGCTTCTAGTTGGCTCATTCTCAGCGCACAAGGGCCATCACATTTGGCCACTTCAGGCTCAGGATGCGCCTCTAAGAATAGCCCTGCAAGCCCAGTGGCCATACCTGCACGTGCCAGCGTGGTAATCTGCTCGCGGCGTCCACCGGCACTGTCACTGCGCGCACCTGGCTGTTGTAAGCTGTGTGTCACATCAAAGAACACCGGCACATCCATCTGTTTCATAGTATCAAAGCCAAGCATATCTACCACTAGGTTATTGTAACCAAAAGCTGTGCCTCGCTCGCATAAGATAATCTTATCGTTACCTGCTTCTAGACACTTATTAATGATATGGCGCATTTCGTGAGGGGCTAAGAACTGTGCCTTTTTGATATTAATAATTGCCCCTGTTTTGGCCATAGCTTGTACCAAATCAGTCTGACGACTCAAAAACGCTGGCAATTGAATAACATCTGCCACCTCTGCCACAGGCTCGGCTTGATACGGCTCATGTACATCTGTGATGATGGGCACATTGTATTTTTCTTTGATTTGACTCAGCCAGTCCACCCCTTTTTCTAAGCCGGGTCCACGGTAAGAGTTTAAGCTTGAGCGGTTGGCCTTATCGAAGCTGGCTTTGAATACATAACCGATACCCAAACGATTACAGATATCGATATAACCTTCTGCAATTTCAAAGGCCAGCTCCTTGGATTCTAATACGTTCATACCACCGAACAACACAAAAGGCTGATCATTGCCAATGGTCATGTCGTTTAACTGAAGATGCGATTGTGCTTGAGTTAATGCCGTCATAAGGGACTCTTTTTATTTTATGAAAGGGACGAATAAAGGGTTGTTACCAAGCTGCATGGTATCCCCATAGCGTAGGTTACCCATAGCGTAGCAAATACAAACCTTGAATACAAAAAGGGTGATAAAATTAAGTTTGACTTCCTCCCCTCGCTAAACCGAGGGGATTGCTACAGCTAGACGGTCAAGCCCGACCGCAAGGATGTTCTTAGCAGCATTGATATCTCTATCATGCCATGTGCCACACTCAGCACACCTCCATCCTCTTATTCCAAGACCTGCTCTACCTTTTGGACTACTGTCACTTATTTTGTGGCAGCACGAGCAGGTCTGGGTAGTGTAACTCTCATTTACCATCTCAAGCTGACAACCTGCATGCTTGCATTTGTATTCCAGTTGTCTTTTGAGTTCAAACCATCCTGCATCGTATGTTGATTTAGCTAGGTTGGTCATCGAATTGGTAAATGAGCGTGATTTAATATCACCAACCACAATTAAGGCATTATCCTTAACTAATTGGGTGGTGAATTTGTGTATTGCATCTAATCTTGAGTTTTTAATTTTGGCGTGTATTGCCTTTACCCGGCTTTTATTGTTTGCACGCTGGGCGACTGCTAATTTATTCGCCCATTTTTGAGTTTGTTTAGTTGTCAGCTTATCACCGTTTGATGTGGTAGCAGATTCCTTTAAGCCTAAGTCAATACCAACGCTGCCTTTGCCACTTGCTTGTCTAGGAAAATCTTTGACGGTAATACAGGCATACCAACGATTACGGCTGTCTTGCACTATCTCAAGCGTATTGATTTGATACAAAGACAAATTGTAGCTATCGAATACGTCTATGATAAGCTTTTGACCTTTACAGAGCGATAGCTGTATGGTTGATTTAAGTGCCTTTTTGCCTGTCTGTCTTGTATGTAGATACTTGATAGCAGACTTTTTAAAAGGTATCCAACCAAGCGATTTACGTTTGGCATCCACACGGTTGGTGCGCCAATTGAGTTTGGCTTTTTTAAACTGTTTACGAGATTTGGCATGAGTTTCGTTGATGGCTTGCAAAGTTTGCGAGTGCAATCCTAAATACTCTCCACTGCCTTTGGTGTATTGGCTTAAATCATAGGCTGAAAAGTACTTACCTGTGCGTCTTAAATGCTCAAAGCTTAACGCATTAACATAGTTCCACGCATAGTTAACACTCCCAGCTAGTTTGTTTAGCTGGTTTGCATGTTTGTCTTTGATGCGTAGCTTGAGTGTTTTCATAGGGTTAGTATGGCGAGGTTAATTTTAACTTGCAATACTTTAAATACTGATCACGACAGTGTGTGTCGCCTTATATCCACCCCCTGAAGTGGGTGGTTTTACGGCGACCGGTGATAAAATACCTGCCAATAAAAAAGAGGTCGGGATAACCAAACCTCTTTTTTTATATAACGCTTAGAGCCTCACTGTCAGCTATAGCCAGCTTGGCGCTACCTTAGATATTTTGATGGTCAATGGCTGCTTTTACAAAGCTTGCAAACAAAGGATGACCTTCGCGTGGCGAGCTGGTAAATTCTGGGTGGAATTGCACCCCGATAAACCAAGGATGATCCGCAATCTCTACCGACTCGACCAAATGCTGCTTGGCAGAATAACCTGAGATGCTCATACCTGCCTGCTCTAACGGCTCAATATATCGATTATTCATCTCATAGCGATGGCGATGACGCTCAGTAATTAACTTAGCACCATAGATTTGATGTAGCTTTGAACCCTCTACCAACTCAGCTTTTTGGCTACCCAAACGCATGGTACCCCCTAAGTCTGAATCATCAGTGCGAACTTGCAACTCACCTTTTTCATCCAACCACTCAGTGATTAAACCAATAATAGGCTCAGCCGCTTTACGATTAAACTCTGTAGAATCCGCCGCTAGACCAAGCACATTGGTGGCATATTCGATAACCGCCAACTGCATACCCAGACAGATGCCCAAATAAGGCACTTTGTTCTCACGAGCAAATTTAATAGCGCGCATTTTACCCAATTTGCCACGCTCACCAAAGCCGCCTGGTACTAAGATAGAATCTGCTTGCTCCAAACGTGCTAACAGGCTGTCATCCGTCTCTAAGGCTTCGGCATCTACATAATCAATCTCAACTTGGGTTTTGTGAGTGATACCTGCATGCAATAAAGCTTCGTTAATTGACTTATAAGCATCTGGTAATTCAACATATTTACCAACGATGGCAACCGTCACTTTGCCTTGGGCATTTAGCAGACCATCTACTACCTTATCCCAATCTGACAAATCAGCTTCTGGCGCATCAATACCAAAGCGCTCACAAATGATGTCATCTAAATCTTGCTCATATAAGGTGCGAGGAATCTGATAAATGGTGTCGGCATCTTCACAAGTAATGACCGCGCGCTCTTCTACATTGGTAAATAGTGCAATCTTGCGACGGTTTTCTTCACCAATCGCATGTTCAGAGCGGCAAATCAACACATCAGGCTGCAAGCCAATTGAACGCAGCTCTTTTACTGAATGCTGAGTGGGCTTAGTCTTGGTTTCACCAGCACTTGAGATATAAGGCACTAACGTTAGGTGCATAAGCATAGCACGGTTGCGACCTAACTCTACTTGCATCTGACGTACCGCTTCCATGAAAGGTAGCGACTCAATATCACCCACAGTACCGCCAATCTCGATAATGGCAATATCATGGCCTTCACCACTGGCATGAATGCGGTGTTTAATCTCATCAGTAATATGCGGAATAACCTGTACAGTACCGCCTAGGTAGTCACCACGGCGTTCTTTATTTAATACGGTTTGGTAGATACGGCCACTGGTAAAGTTATTGGTTTTACTCATTTTTGAGTGGCGTAAAAAGCGCTCGTAATACCCTAGGTCTAAATCAGTCTCAGCCCCATCTTCAGTAACGAATACTTCACCGTGCTGAAACGGGCTCATGGTGCCTGGATCAACGTTGATGTACGGATCCATTTTGGTCATGGTTACTTTTAAACCACGTGCTTCCAAAACGGCCGCTAAAGAGGCTGCGGTAATACCTTTACCTAGTGAGGACACAACCCCACCAGTCACAAATATAAATTTAGTCATAAGAATCAGTCGGCAGTTGGTAAAAGGGGATTTTACTAAATTTGAGGGCGAATTTATAGGGTTGACTTTGTATTTAGTTTACGCTTAGAGCGATTTGACCCTATCCAGCATCAGCTTTTTATTATTCAAATAGAAGCAGCTGTCTATATGGGGGCTTATTGTTATAGCACAATGGGACAGCTCAGCTTTATCTATTTATAATGCTGAATCTCTCATAAGACGTCGCCTTTGATGATAAGCTCTGGCCACTAAGCTCAACACCACACAACAAAAAAACTCACCCCCGAAAGGATGAGCTTTTTGAGAATAAGATTCTAATTTACATTAGAATTTGTATTCTAGACCGCCACCAACTGCGAATACTTTACCATCTACATTGTCATAATCGGCATCGTTTTGACCGATATAAGCATGAGCAATCATGTTTTTCTGATAGTAGTATTTACCACCCACAACGATTTGATCTGAATCAAATCCGTTTTGACCGTAAAGGTTAGAGGTGTTGTTATACTGTGCATAGATAGTTGCTGGCTTAGCAAAGTTGGTTAGACCCATTTGAGCACTAACAACATAACCTTTTTCTTTCTTATCGCCGTAATCATAGTCAGCTTCTTGATATAAAGCACCTAGGGTTACAGGGAAGCCTGAGTTGAAAGTAGCTAGGTCTAAAGTAGCGGTACCACGGATTAAATCACCACCGTTAAATTTAGTTACGTATACATCATTACCTTCATCATCCACTTTAGGTGATCCATCAGTATTGAATACTTGCAGCTCAACATCACTACGAAGGTTTAAATCTTTTTCATAGGCAAGACCGAAAGTATAACCAGCACCTTGGTCAAACATTAATGAAGCACCCCAACCAGTGTTTTTCTCACCAGCATAGTCGTCGTCATTGGCATACATAGCAGCAAATTGTACTGGTACGCCATCAAATTTCGGTGCCATCCAAACGATAGAGTTTGAGATACGGCCACTATCTGCCATATTTAAGGCAGCAACTTTTTGCTCTTCTCCTAGTTTAGTAGAACCTAAGTTATCCCAATAACCTTCGTTTACTACTACGTTGTTGATGTAGTCAGTAGTTGACTGGTTTTTACCGGCACGGAACTCACCAAATGAGTTGTTTTTTAAACCTAAGTAAGTGTCACGGTTTTGGAAAGACTGATGGTCATCACCGTCTACATCAATACCGTATTCTAATTGGTATACCACGTCAGTATTAGCAGATAATGGCTCTAAGCCTTTGAAACCTACGCGTGAACCTTGCGAGCTGATCTCAACACCATTCTCATCATACTTCTCGTTACCACCTTTAAGTTCTTCATCAACGTAGTCAGCTGTTAAAAAGATTTTTCCGTAAACGGTAGGAGCAGCGTTAGCCACAGATACAGATAGAGCAGCAACAGCTGATGCTAAAAGTAGTTTTTTCATGGGGTAAATCTCCACTTTACAATTTTAGTTATGGGCTGCCCTAGTCAGCTAACGCCCAATATGTTCAAAGATTTCTAACTTAATTACAGTATCCAATATTTGGAAATGCATTGTTTAGAACTGGATTAAATATCAGTATGGCAACAAAGTGTGACAAAACTGTTAAAGTAAGTAACTTAAGTCCTAATTATTTAAGCAACTTCCCTATTCAAGAAGCTAACAACGGATAAGCTTCTGTTACATCACTCACCAAACTCATACCTCATTTATAAGCATATCAACTTTGAAATAATTTGCAACATTTATTTGTGGATTTTATTGACACAATTTAGCTACTAATTAAATTAAGTTGTTGAAATAAAAAACAATAATAACCCTAAATAATTTGTTAAGCAGGTATTTATAAGCTAGGTATAGGTTTATTTTTACCTCTAATCGGTCAGTTTTTGACTAAAATTCAGGTCATATAAGCCTAAAGCTGTACATAATATGGGTTTACAAATGTTCTATTTTAGGGTTGAACAACTTATTGGTTACTATTTTTTAGGATAAATAAACAAAGTATGTCTCTAAATATGACCAGCTTATGCCGAGTATAGCGTGATATATAGTATAGATAAAAACAAATATGACTACTTTTGTATTAGATAAATTAAGACTAATGATACTGGCTAAGTATGTTGACTCAGGTTACTAGTTATCTTTCATACTCAGCATTATATCTGCCTAGGGTCACCTATTACCGCTGTGTATTGCGTACTATATATACCAAACCCCAGAAACTTTAAAAAAATTAACCAATAAGTCATCTAATTACGAGTATTCTGAGCCATACTGCAATAGTTTGGACAGAAAATAATGTAATAAATTTACATATATAAGTAAAGCTGTAATAATCTAAAAATCAGCCATTTACATGATTTTTTATGACCCCTGAGTCAGATACGCCCTCAATAGATTACGCTTTATGAGCAAGATGAGTAGCTGACTGGCATATTTGCTTTTATATTGACAGCTATTTTTTGCAAAAAAAACTCTGCCAAACTCAAGATTTGGCAGAGTCAACGGTAGGGTTATCTAACAGGCTATGAGCTTAAGCATCTATTAGCCATTGCAAGCATCTATTAGCCATTGGCTTTTAGCTTTAAGCGCGCCGCATGCAGTAATGGCTCAGTGTAGCCACTTGGCTGCGCGCGTCCTTTGAACACCAAATCACAGGCGGCTTTAAAAGCAATAGAATGATCAAAGTTATCCGCCATAGGCATATAGCTTGCATCACCTAGGTTTTGCTCATCGACCACTTTTGCCATACGCTTCATGGCATCCATTACCTGCTCTTCGGTTACGATACCATGGTGTAACCAGTTAGCGATGTGCTGACTTGAGATACGTAAGGTAGCACGGTCTTCCATTAGGCCTACGTTATTGATGTCTGGCACTTTTGAACAGCCCACGCCTTGATCTACCCAGCGTACTACGTAACCTAGGATGCCTTGAGCATTGTTCTCAAGCTCTTGACGCTTCTCTTCATCTGTCCAGTTGGTGTTTTTGGCCAATGGAATGGTTAAGATATCATCTAAGCTGGCACGCTCACGGCCCTTAAAGCCCTCTTGAATCTGTTGTACATTGTTTTGATGATAATGGATGCTATGTAAAGTAGCACCTGTGGGCGAAGGTACCCAAGCAGTCGTGGCACCAGCTTGTGGATGGTTCATCTTAGTCTCAACCATCTCTTTCATCTCATCAGGCTTAGCCCACATGCCTTTACCAATCTGAGCGCGGCCAATTAAGCCGGTCTCAATGCCGATATCCACGTTCCACTGCTCGTAAGCAGGCTGCCAAGCTTGCGACTTCATATCCCCTTTGCGTACAAAGGGACCTGCATTCATACTGGTATGAATCTCATCACCTGTACGGTCTAAGAAGCCAGTATTAATAAAGATAACGCGCTCTTTAGCTTGGCGGATACTTTCTTTTAGGTTGACTGTGGTGCGGCGCTCTTCATCCATAACCCCCATTTTTAGGGTATTGCGAGGAAGATTAAGGGCATCTTCTACTGCAGCAAATAGGTCATTGGCAAATTTCACTTCTTCAGGGCCATGCATTTTCGGTTTTACAATATACATAGAGCCTTCACGAGAGTTTGAGCGTGTACTCTTGCCTTTAATATCGTTGATGGTCAATAGTGGCGTGATAAGCGCATCCATCATACCCTCGAAGATCTCTTCTTGACCCTCACCTAAGTCTACCAAGATAGCTGGGTTTTGCATTAAGTGACCCACGTTACGGATTAACAATACCGCACGTCCAGGTAGTACCAGCTTGCCGCCCTCAGGTGTAGTGTATTCACGATCTGGGCTGAGTTGACGGGTCAGCTCTTTGCCACCCTTCATAAACTTCTCAGTCAAGTCACCATTCATCAGACCAAACCAGTTACGATAAGCTTCTACTTTTTCTTCCGCATCTACAGCGGCTACTGAGTCTTCACAGTCTTGAATGGCGGTGATTGCCGATTCTAATAACACATCTTTTATGTGCGCTGGGTCATCTTGACCTACTGGATGGCTGGCATCAATCTGAATCTCAACGTGTAAGTTATTGTTCTTTAATAAGATGCCGGTAGGGCTTGATGCCTCACCCACATATCCTGCGAACTGAGCGCTGTTGGCCAAAGAGGTTGTGCTGTCGCCTTGAGCGATGTTTAACTTGCCATCTTCAACGCTAAAGCCAGTCACATCGGTATAGCTGCCTTCAGATAAGGCAAAGTTGTCATCTAAGAAGGCTTTGGCATAGGCCACGACTTCTGCCCCACGCTTTGGATTGTAGCTGCTACCCTTGTCTTTGCCATCGGCAGTATCAATCACATCTGTGCCATACAAGGCATCATAAAAGCTGCCCCAACGTGCGTTGGCCGCATTCAATGCATAACGAGCATTACGAACCGGCACCACCAGCTGTGGACCAGGAATAGTTGCGATTTCGGCATCGACATTTTCAGTAGATACTTCAAAGTCATCGCCTTCTGGCAATGAGTAGCCAATGTCGGTCAAAAACTCTTTATATTTTGGATAGTCAATCTCCCCGTCTTTGGCAGGATTGTCTAAATGCCACTGATCAATTTTGGCTTGTAGCTCATCACGCTTGGCCAATAGCTCTTTATTACGCGGGGTAAACTGCTTTACGATTTTTTCGAAATTTGACCAATAAGCTTGTGAGTCCACACCAACGCGGGGTAACACATCATTTTCAATAAAATTATAAAGTTCGCTATCAATGGCAAGAATGCCTTTTTGAACACGGTTCTGGTTGTTATTAACAGAGTTACTCATACCATATGATCCTTTGTTGGTGAATGGGGTTATCGGTGCCTTTAGTACCTTAGTGTTTATTGTGCTTATTTATGGCTTTATGTCGCTTAAGTAATATCACTTAAACCATTCTGTATTTATACTACTATCAATCAGATAAATAAACAAGAAACAGCCATTTATTAAATAAATATTTAGTCTTTAATCAATTGATAATACCCCTTAAAGCCAATAAAATCAGTCATTTGTGATTGAAAATTAACAAGCGACCCACCATTCATTATTAAGTAAAGCTGTGTTAATCACAGTCCATATCGTCTCTACGACCTCTTCCTCTATGTTAAAAGAGGACAAAACGCTTATGGCAACTGCTGAGGCGACTCTAACGCGGTCACTTAAGCAGACGCATCAGGCTATATTTGTTAAAATAGCGCCCAACAGATTATTTTATAAAACCTTGTCCTTACTTTATGACTTGATAATACCTATCAAGTGAGCGGTAATACCTCAGTGATAAATGAGCCCTACTATGAATGATGATCTTCTTAATGACAGCAGCAATACCGTTCACGCGCCTGCCCGTACTGACATCTCTCACATTCATCAGTTTTTGGGTGCGCCCACACCGCAGGCTTGGCTAGATGCTGCCTTACAAGATATTCCCACGCTGATACAAGACCATGCCAATTGCGAAAAAAAAGCCGCTGGCACAGCGATGAATTTAATTTTTCGTTATGAGTTCCATCAAGACTTACAGCTTAAGCTTGCGCAGCTGATCCGAGAGGAGATGCTGCACTATGAACAGGTGGTGGGGATAATGAGAGAGCGTGGCCAGCCCTGGAAACATTTGAGTGCCAGCCGCTATGCTAAAGGCATGCTCAAGCACAAGCGTACTTATGAGCCGGCAGCTATGATTGATATTTTAATTATTGGTGCCTTTATTGAGGCGCGCTCTTGTGAACGCTTTGCAGCCTTAAGCGAAGTGATTGATGATGAGCGCTTAGCAAAATACTATCGCTATCTACTAAAGTCAGAGAGTCGTCATTACGAGGACTATATTACCCTAGCCCGCTCGCTTGAACCCAAACGTCAGCAGTCAGAAGCTCAGCTTGACTTTGAGGCATTGCAGCAAGCCACCAATGGCAGCATAAATTTAGACCAACAGACCATGGATGTTGATCAGCGTATTGCTTTTTTTAGACAAATAGAAGCTGAGTTAATTACCAGTTCTGATAAAGAGCTACGTTTTCACAGTGGCACGCCTGCTTAAGAGGCCATTATTACCGAATTTATGACAACGTTGTTTTCAGCTTGTACAAAAAGGCCTACTAAAATTAAGTAGGCCTTTTTAATGCATTAATATTAGTGTCACCCTCTACTTTAAGTCTTCATTTAAGACACGAGCTTGGGCATTATCAATAGTGGCATAACGATTACGATCTGTGATTTCACCACTTTGTGGCTGTTCAGTACCGGTAGTATTCTCATTAATATTACCATCAAACGCAGTACCGCCTTGCTGATCTCGTCTGTCAGGTTGGCGAGCGGGGTTGTCCCCATCGTTAACATGCTCACTTTGAACATAATCATTGTTTAGGGTTTGGGTCCCGTTAGTGTCAGAAGACTCTGCATATCGGCCCGATTTATCGTTAACTGCGTCGTCAGTCGTGGCTGCGTCGATTGGTGTTTTGGTTAAATTTGGGTCTCGAGTTTGCATCATACTTCCTTAATTTATTTAAATAAATATATCGAACTGAACCGGTGTATTAACCACCTATGCCTGTTATGACGCCTGTTATGACTTAAACTTAGGCTTGCTTGAATTTAGGTCTGAATTTAGATCTAAATGTTTAACATGCTCAGCAGCTTTAAGACATAAGTCTGGTCGGTGGTTGGGCTTGATTACCATCACTATATAGTCATCTATAAAACTATTAGAAAACTATCAGAACGCTAGTCGTTATCATGTCGTCCTAAATCAAAAGCATTCAAATCGCCCACATTCTTGCCTGCAGGTGGCAGACCAGAGTTCATTTTACGGGTATCTTCATAGACATCGTCGGTCTCTTGTGAAGCTTGCTGTGGGCCATCGATTTCTGGTAAGTTCTTATTACCACCATACGTCCCCACTTCTAAAGCGCCCTTATCTGAAGTTGCTCCGGTTTTATCAACCGCACCCACTTGTTCATCCTCAGTAGACACAGTAGACTCCTTGGCAGCTTCTATCGCATCATTTTCGACTTGTGCATCTTGAGGTAATTTGACAGTTACTGATTCATTGATTGACATAATATTCCCTTATCGTATTTTAGTTATTGTTAAATTAGTTATCATTTATGATTGGCTGTTTGTAGCCGAGCTCTTGTTATTTATCTGTACGCAAATCATCTTCAATAAAAGGGGTTTGCTCTTGCTCAGTCAGCTGCTCTGGCTGCTCTTTTTGCTCTGAGGGCTTTAAGTTTTCTTTTACCTCATCAGGCTTTACCTGATTGGCTGCTTGTTGCAAGTCAGAGTCTTTATCAGCTTGTGGATTTGAATTACTCATAACATTATCCTTTTTTTTGTTGGGTGTTTTTTTTATTTGCGAGCAATTTTTTATTTGCGAGCAATTTAAGTCATATGTCTTATCATATAACCTGCTATGGCCGATAAACTATTAGTAACTCGTAGCTTTGTGTTTAGATATGTTGAAAAAAAAGCAACTTTGTAAGTCAAAGTTGCTTTTTTATTGAGTCAGGTAGATGTCTTTTAAATGTAGATGTCTTTTAAATAATGATAAGCTTTGAGACAACGCCTAGTTGCTTTGGGAGGTTAGATTAGAAACTTTGTTAATCTTTTGTAGTAAGTAATCTTGTGCAATAAAGACTGCCTCACCTTTGGCCGGCTGTACTTGATTCCAGCTGCCATCGCCTTTTAACTCCCACGCCTGCACGTTGTCAGTTAAGTAGCTCATTAAGCCATCTTCATAAACACGTTTGAACAGCTTAGGATCTTCTACTGGAAAAGCCACTTCTACGCGGTGGAACAAGTTGCGACTCATCCAATCTGCACTGCCACAGTACAGACGCTCATCACCACCATTATAAAAATAATAAACCCGAGTATGCTCTAAGAAACGCCCCACCACCGAACGAACTGTGATGTTCTCAGATAAGCCTTTAACTTGAGGGCGAATACAGCTCATTGAACGCAAAATAAGTTCAATCTTCACGCCCGCTTGTGAAGCATCATACAGCTTATCGATTAAATGACGCTCCGTTAAGGCGTTACATTTGACGATAATATGCGCCTTTTTGCCCGCTTTGGCATTGGCAATCTCATCATCAATAAATGACATGAGCTGTGTGTGCAGCGTAAAGGGCGCATGTAGTAGCTTGTTGACGTTAGCCGCTTTGCCCATACCGGTCAGCTCTTGGAAAATCTTATGCACATCCTCTGATATATCAGGGTCAGAGGTAAACAGTCCATAATCAGTATAGGCCTTGGCATTACCCTCATGATAGTTACCAGTACCTAAGTGTACGTAACGACGAATCTTATTATCTTCACGGCGCACAATAAGCATCAACTTGGCATGAGTCTTATAACCGACGATACCATACACCACCACTACGCCTGCTTCTTGCAGCAAATTGGCCACCTCAATATTTGAGGCCTCATCAAAACGGGCACGCAGCTCAATAATGGCGGTCACTTCTTTACCATTTCTTGCCGCAGCTGCTAAGGCTTTGACAATCTCGGAGTTTTTGCCTGAGCGGTATAAGGTTTGTTTAATCGCCAATACCTTAGGGTCTAAAGCGGCTTGCCAAATCATATTAACCACGGGGTTAAACGACTCATACGGGTGATGCACCAACACATCGCCTCGGCGAATGGCCGTAAACATGCTCTCGCCTTTATCGAATGACTCACGTCTAAAGGCTTTTGGCATCATGTGTGAAAATGGCTGAAAGCGCAGGCTTGGGATATCAAAGTCAAAAAGTAAGCGGGTGAGGTTCACCGGACCATTCACACGGTACAGCTGACTTTCGTGCAACCCAAACTCTTCCAACAGATAGTCGCTGACTTCAGTAGGACAATTGGTGGTCACCTCTAGGCGCACCTTGTCACCAAAGCGGCGGTTATTAAGCTCACCCTCTAAAGCTTTAGCGATATCCTCTACATCATCCGCCAGCTCCAAGTCAGCATTGCGTGTTAAGCGGAACTGATGGCAGCCAGTCACGCTCATACCCGGGAACAGCTTACCGACATGTTCATGAATCACCGCTGAGAGCATGATGTGGTGCTCTTTGCCGTCGGTCAACTCGTCGGGCAGACGAATCACGCGCGGTAGGCTGCGCGGCGCGGGTACCACAGCCAAATTGATATCTCGGCCAAAGGCATCTTTGCCCTCTAGACTCACCATGAAGTTTAAGCTCTTGTTCACCAGACGTGGGAACGGGTGTGCCGGATCAATACTGATTGGGGTCAGTACTGGCATGACCTGCTCGATGAAATATTCCTTCATCCACTGCGCCTGCTCCGCATTTAACTCATTGCGCTTAAGATAGCGAATGTCCTCTTGAGCCAAGGCTGGCAAGATATCTTCATTTAAAATACGGTACTGCTCTTCAATCGCTTGATGCGCCACATCAGATATCTCTTGTAATACTTCGCTTGGACGCATCTTGTCAGGCTTATGCGAGATATTGCCATGATTGAGCTGCTGCATTAAGCCTGCCACACGAATCTCAAAGAACTCATCTAAATTGGATGAAAAAATAATCAAAAAGAACAAACGCTCAAGCAGTGGATGACGAGGATTCGTCGCTTGAGCCAACACGCGCAGATGGAACTGTAGCCAAGACAGCTCACGGTTAATATAACTATTAGAGGAGTAAGTGCCATCTTCATAGCGTTCCCAATCTAGCTCAGTTAATGACTTAGATTTGGTAGTGTCATTGGTTTTATTGGCATGACTGTTTTGAGAGTTGTCTTGAGAAGTTAAGGCGGTATCGGTCATAGTTTGCTCTGCTTTGGTTTGCCGGCTTGGGGAGGAGTCTTGATTATTTGGCGCATGATTGGATGCATTATCTGACGTAGTGGCTGCACTATTTTTTGGATTACGAGCGGGTCTGGTCATGACAAATATGCCTCCTTTATGTCTGCGCCAAAATAAAAATCGCGCAGACTTAGTATATAAGATTCATTTTACAAGTTTATTAAAATCAAATACTTAAATTAATTAGGGCAAAACTGCATTGTTCATACGGCGCATGATAATACGCTGCTTATTGCGCAGACGCTTATCACTCATATGTCCTTGATAATACTTGGGATTGGTGAGCATGCTAATCAGCAGCGCCGATTCGTCTCGATTGAGCTTGCTTGCCGGCTTATTAAAATAGTGATGCGCAGCCGCCTCAATGCCATAGATGCCATTACCAAATTCGGCCACATTTAAATAAGCGGTTAAGATACGCTGTTTGTCCCACATCCCCTCTATCATTAAGGTGATACTTGCCTCAAGTCCTTTACGCACATATGAGCGGTGCGAGGTCAAAAATAAGTTTTTGGCAAGCTGCTGAGTGATGGTTGATCCGCCAGCTGCCACTGTGCCTGAGCTTTCATTTTTTTTCATGGCCGTCTCGATACCTTCCATATCAAAGCCATTGTGGCTGGCAAATCGAGAATCTTCACTGACAATAGCGGCTCGCTTAGCAGACTTGGCGATATCTTCATACTCTACCCAAGTTTGGGTCACGCTGCCACCCCCTAAGCGGTGGGCAATCATAAACATGCTGTTATTAATGGGCTGACTTTTCCAGACCATCAGCAGACCCGCTACAGAAATATAAAAGGCCACTGCCAATAATACCAGGGCCCCAAACAAACGCTTAAAAAATGTGGAAACTGCCGTCATAGTTTTTTGACTCGGCTAACGGTTAAAATTAAAACAATGATAAACTAACTTAAGGCTTACGGGTAGTTGTCTTTTACTGTTACCCAAGATGAGCGCACCTAAGATGACCCACGATAGGATAACAATTTTGACTCAGATTAACCTTACTCGGCATAAAATTGCACAGCAAATTCACACAGTCACTTTATCCACTAATGACTCAAATGCTAAGCTGCCAGATGTGCAGCCTTTAGATGGCCAAGCTTGGTGGCTACTGGGCACATCTGGCTGTCATTTATGCGACGTTGCAGAAGAGACACTTAGGCTATTTTCGAGTGTGTCTCCGGTAAAGGTTCAAAAGGTAGATATTGCAGATTTAGATGAGGCATTGATGCAAGAGTTTGCCACGATTATTCCGGTTATCCTCACACCCACTCACCAATTAAAATATCCTTTTTCTATTGTTGATTTACAAACTTTAGTTTAAAATACCTCACCCTTTAATTCATTAGTGTTATAGATGATATCACTCAAAGCCCGCCCTTTATGGCTTTGGGAACCATTACGTGCCAATAAGATCTGTAAGTCAGCCTATTTTATAATTCAAAAATACTAAGTAGAGAGTACAGTTGCGCTCTACTTTGGGAGCTTTATTCCCTAATTGTTATGCCTTGCGTCAGAGATTAAAAAGCAGATGCCTTGATATAGTGCTGCCAACTCCCTTTATTATTAATGATCTGATTGATTGACTTATTGGTTATGTCTTAAAAATACCCGCTAAATCCATTCGCACTATACAAGGATGTTTTATGTATACTTTTTTGGCTTTAACTCCCATCTTGGCGGTTTTCTTACTGTTGGTGGTGCTACGGCTTCCAGCTAAAATTGCCATGAGTCTCACTTTTGTGATAACTGCACTACTGTCCTTACTGGTTTGGCATACTTCAGGTGCCCAAGTCGCAGCTGCCTCTTTAAATGGCGTGATTGTGGCACTGACTATTTTATTTATTGTTTTTGCCGCAATTTTGCTGCTAAATACCTTAAAAGAGAGTGGCGCTATTATTGCCATTCGTAGAGGTTTCATGGACATTTCACCCGACCGCCGTGTGCAAGCCATCATCGTGGGTTGGTTGTTTTGCTCATTGGTAGAAGGCTCTTCAGGATTTGGCACGCCCTCTGCGGTAGGTGCACCTTTGTTATTGGCACTGGGCTTCCCTGCTATGGCGTCTGTCATGGTGATGCTTATCATTCAATCCACACCCGTCTCTTTTGGTGCAGTAGGCACGCCTTTATTAGTAGGTGTGTGGTCAGGTATTGAAGGTAAGCAAGACTTAACTCAGTCTATCGCGCCAATGAGCCCTGAAAACTACCTATTACAAATCACCGCTAATGTAGGCTTATTGCATGCACTCATCGGTGTACTCATTCCTCTTATCCTCAGTGCTTTTTTGACCCGCTTCTTCGGTGAAAAAAGATCATTTATTGAAGGTTTAAAAGTCTGGCCATTTGCTTTATTCGCCGGTATCTGTTTTACGCTCCCTTATTATTTAGTCGCCAAATACCTAGGTCCCGAATTCCCCTCTTTGGTCGGCGGTTTTATTGGTCTTATGATTGTGGTACCTGCAGCCAAACGTGGGTTTTTGATGCCAAAAGAAACCTTTGACTTCGGTCCTAGAGCTGCTTGGGATAAAGATTGGGTAGGCACATTGGCTGAAGAGAAGTATGATGATACTGTCGCACCTAGATTTTCTATCGGTCGTGCTTTTTCTCCTTATATTATCGTCATCGCTCTATTAATTTTGACCCGAGTGATTGCCCCGTTAAAAGCATTTTTAGTGGGAGACAGTGCGACTTTAACTTTCTCCAACTTATTCGGTACCGAAATATCCAGTAAAATACAGCTACTCTACTCTCCAGGTAGCATATTAATTATCACCTCACTACTGTGTGTGTGGCTATATAAAATGGATGGCGCTTCGGTTAAGCGCAGTTGGAGTGGCTCAGCTAAAACTATGATGGCAGCAGCACCAGCGCTTTTATTCTCGGTGCCTATGGTGCAAGTATTCATCAACTCAGGCTCCACAGCAGACTTGGCCACCAGCTTGCCTGCCATGCCTATTTTATTGGCACAAAGTGCTGCAGATGCGTTCCATGATACTTGGCCACTAATCTCACCTTGGATTGGGGCTATGGGCGCTTTTATTGCCGGCTCTAATACCATTAGTAATATGATGTTCTCATACTTTCAGTGGTCCACAGCAAGTCAAATTGGTCTGGGTCCTGACTTAGCTGCGCAGATCGTCGCATTACAAGCCATTGGGGGCGCAGCAGGCAACATGGTATCGGTACATAACGTGGTGGCTGCTTGTGCTGTCGTGGGCTTGGTCAATAAAGAGGGCTATGTTATCCGTAAAACCTTAGTAGCCATGACTTATTATGTGGTTCAAGCTGGCTTCTTAGGGATGGCGTTAATTTTTGGCAACGTTATGTGGTGGATGATGGCAGTGGCTTGGCCGATAGGCTTCTTGGTCATTATGTCGTTAACGACAAAAGGTGCAAAGGCCTAAATGCCTCATTAATAATAAAAAAGCACTAAAATTTACTGTATTTTAAAACCGTCATTAATAAGAGGGCTGATATGAAAGACTTAACCAAAATGACCGAGATTGAAGACTTGCGCCGAGTGGCTGAGCGCAAAGTACCGCGCATGTTTTATGATTATGTCGACTCAGGATCATGGACGCAGACCACTTATCGTAACAACGAAACAGACTTCGACCGTATCAAATTACGCCAGCGCGTGTTGGTCGATATGGACAACCGCAGCTTAGCAACTCAGATGATCGGTGAAGACGTAAAAATGCCTATTGCCATTGCCCCTACCGGCTTTACCGGTATGATGTGGGCCAATGGTGAGATGCATGCCGCTAAAGCCGCCAAAGACTTTGGGGTGCCTTTCTCACTGTCCACCATGAGTATCAACTCTATTGAAGATGTGGCCGAGTACACCAACCATCCTTTTTGGTTTCAGCTGTATGTGATGCGTGATAAAGACTTCATGGCCAATCTGATTCGCCGCGCTAAGGAGGCCAACTGTTCAGCCTTAATCTTGACTGCGGACTTACAGGTACTTGGTCAGCGTCACAAAGACATCAAAAATGGTCTATCTGCACCGCCAAAACCCACTTTGGCCAATATCTTAAACCTAATGACCAAGCCTGAATGGTGCTTTAATATGCTGGGCGCCAAGCGCCGTACATTCGGCAACATCGTGGGCCATGCTAAGGGCGTCGGCGACTTGTCGTCATTGTCTTCTTGGACCGCTGAGCAGTTCGATCCTAGCCTAAGCTGGGATGATGTTGCCCGTATTAAAGACATGTGGGGCGGCAAGCTGATTATCAAGGGCATCATGGAGCCTGAAGATGCCATTTTGGCTGCCCGCAGTGGCGCAGATGCTATGGTTATCTCAAACCACGGTGGCCGCCAATTAGATGGTGCGCCCTCCTCTATTGCCTGCTTGTCTGAAGTGGTGCAAGCGGTACAAGCTGAGAAAAGCGATATTGAAGTGTGGCTAGACAGCGGTATCCGCTCAGGTCAAGACGTACTGAAAGCCATTGCTTTAGGCGCTAAGGGCACCATGGTTGGGCGCGCTTTCTTGTATGGCTTGGGTGCTTATGGTGAAGATGGTGTGCGCCGCGCATTAGAGATTTTATACAAAGAGTGCGATATCACTATGGCATTTTGTGGTAGAACCAACATCAGCGACGTCACAGATGACATCTTGGTCAAAGGCACGTATGAGTATCTTAAGACCTCGATTCCGCAAGTGGCACCCATTCGTTGGGGCTAAATGGCGGCGGTCATTAGCTTCGTTAAATAAGCGCCATTAATTACATACCAGTCAAAGCGTCGAGCATATCGAATGCAGTGACTGGTATTTTTTTGCCCATAAATCTTGGTGGCACCTGCGGCGCTGAACCATATCTACCTTGAATATGTACCTATGCTAAAATAGCCGCACCATGCATCACTAGCCTTGATTATGACTATAAAAACCTTATTTAGCCGAGCCCCAGTCACTGCCTTATTGTTAATAAGCTTCGTTGGCTTATTTGTCATTCAGGTGGCCTCCGGCGTCGATATTAATGAGCCAAGCCTACCGTCTTTGCTGAAGTGGGGTGCTAATGCCCTACCCTATACCGTAGGCTATGAACCTTGGCGGTTAATTAGCAGCGCCTTTTTGCACATCGGCTTGATGCATTTGTTATTTAACTGCTTTGCCATGTACTACTTTGGCCAAGCTGCAGAAGTCAGCTTTGGCTCGATAAAATTTTTATTACTGTTTTTACTATCGGCCGTGGGTGGTAACTTACTTAATAGCTATGTTACTTGGTGGCAGATATTTTACAATAACGGCGCACCAGGTATATCAGCAGGTGCCTCAGGCGGCATTATGGGCATAGGCATGGCACTGCTAATGGTTGAGCTGCTCAAAAAAAGCCTACTCAAATTCCCAAGCCATGGCAAAAACCCTCAGCTAAGAAGCCTGGCGCTGATTATGGGCATTAACCTGATGTATGGTTTTGCGGTACCTGGTATTGATAACGCAGGACATATTGGTGGCGCACTCACTGGTGCTGTATTAGCAGTGGGAATCATGGTGGGGTATCGCTACTCGATACTGGGAGATAAACCGTTATTTAAGGCGTTACCTTGGCTGATTTTTGCTATTATTACCATTATTTTTTATCAGTTATGGCTAGACTTACATCTACAGATAGGGCTATAGTTAATTTATTATGTCAATCGCGCCAATTTTTTTGAATAGCCCTCTGTACTCCTAGACGACTTTCCCTTATATAAAGAGCCTTGTTATGACAAAGATGACACAAACCGCCCTGAATACTGCTGTGCTAAGTGCCGGTATCATGATGCTGGCCACTACTGCCGCTCAAGCTGCACCTACCACTACGTCCACAGCTTCCAGCGAAAAAATGGGCTTGAGTGTGGGTATTAACCTTCGAGCCGAAAAAAGCGCCTATGACATGGACAACACCACCTCTGTGCTACCCAGCCTATTTTATGACAATGGTCAAGTCTATGCCCGTGGCAGTCAGTTGGGTGGTTATTTGATTAATGATGATGTCAATGAGGTAGCCGGTTTTATTCAGCCAGGTGGCAGTCAGTTTGATCCCGATGATGCTGATGGTGCAATGGCACAATTAGATGAGAGAAAATGGTCAGGCATGGTAGGTGCCAGCTATATGCGTAAAACACCAGTCGGCGGTTTTCGTGGTCAAATTGCAACAGACGTTACTGGCCGCAGCGAAGGCACAGTCGCTCGTCTAACGTACCTTGCCCGCTTAAATCCTGGCAAATGGACCATTTACCCGAGCGCAGGTCTTGAGTGGGTAGATAAAAACTACAATGAATACTACTACGGTATTAGCGAAAAAGAGTCTGCTAAATCAGGGCTAAACCCCTACAAGCCAGACTCAAGCATTAGTCCTTATGTAAGCATTAACGGTACTTATGATTTAAATAAAGACTGGGATATTTTTGTCGGTCAAAGCATCAACTATCTGGCAGATGAGCAGCGTGATAGCCCTATGGTAGATGACCGTTTTAACTTCACCACCACCGTCGGGGTGATGTACGAGTTTTAATAGCCAATCTTGACAGCAGGTTAAACGCTCAGCGTTTAGTAGATTTTCGCTTACCCCATGCCCACACAAAGAGGATTTTACGTGCAACATACTCAGCAACCTATTAGTGATACGACCGATGAGCTTTATTCAGATTATGATGAGAGTTTAAAGTTTAGTATCTCCGATATGTGGTCATCCTTTACTGGCAAAGTGAAGGCTGTGTATGGCAAGGCGGCAAACTCTGTCGATGATGAGTTCTCCTTGCCGGTTAGCCAAGATCAGGTCAATGCGGCACTAAAAAAGTTCGTCACCGATAATGTGAGTCAAATTCTTGAGCTACGGGTGGAGCTGCATGATGATTGGTTTCGTCTGTTTTGTACCATTGATGTGGCTGGTGTGTATGCGGAGATTGCCAGTAACTTTGGCTTAGTACATGTTCAAATCGACCGCGATGTGCAGCGCTTTGTGTTCGCCCAGCAGACCAATACCGATGTGATCAAGTTAAACTGCGAGTCATTTTTAAAGCGTACAGGCATTAAGTTTGTGATTTGGTTTTATCACAGTGTGCTAAAAAAAGACCCACTTGGCTTTATTTTAAGTAAGATTAATATTGCTCGCCCAAAAGATAATATCATCTACCTAGATATTAATCGCTGGCTAAAACGCAATAAAAAAATCATCAGCACCTTGCACAAGGTTCAAGTCAATTACGGTCTGGTAGAAGAAGAACAGTTAGTACTAAAAACCAAAGTTAACGTTCGCGACTTATTGTCTAACACCAGCTCTGAGGACATTATCACCCCAGATGATGAGCCTGAGCTGCTCAAAGGCCCCACCAACCCTATCAGTGATGCCATTAGCCCAAGTCAAGAACAGTAAGCTTAACCCTTGCATTACTGTGGCTGTGATAGTGCCAGATACGCCATAAAGACAAGACAAAGCCCCTAATTAAGGGGCTTTGCTGATTAAGGTGAGTGCTAAACTGATATCGCTACCAATAATTCTCTACTGCAATATTACCCACCCCGCGGCGGTTCATCACCAGACCCATCTGCTTTAAGGTCTCTTTGGTATCTTCCACCATCTCAGGGTTACCGCATAGCATAACGTGCGAGTGCGCCACGCTAAGCTTATGCCCCACAAAGCTTTCAAGCTCACCGTTTAATAGCAGCTCAGGCAGGCGTTTGCTCAAAGCCCCTGCTACCTCTTCACGAGTCACAATTGGCACAAAGGTCAGCTTGGCAGGATTATTGACCAATCCTCCGAAGTCCTCTTCTAGCTGCTTAATGCGCTCAATGTATGCCAATTCTTGTTCATTACGGGCACTGTAGGCTAAGATAATATACTCATAATCTTCCCACGTTTTTAAATCTTGTAGCATAGACAAAAACGGCGCCAACCCAGTACCGGTAGCCAATAGCCATAAGTCTTTTGGTAAAGGCTCTTGATAGCGTGCTAACGTTAAAAAACCAAAAGGTGTGGTGTTCAACAACAGCTCATCGCCTACTTGCAAATGCTGAAGCTGCGATGTAAAAGCTCCTTCTGGAATAACAATTGAGAAAAACTCCAACACCTCATCATAAGGTGAGGAAACAATAGAATAGGCACGGTAAATATCTTCATTGGGTGCCTGGCTCTCACTGCTGTTATTTTGCAAATGATAGGTTAAGCGGCTTGGATTGACCCCTAAGCGCACAAATTGACCGGCCGTGAATTTAAAGCTGTTAGGACGGGTGACTGTGAAGCTAAATAAAGTCGGCGTCCAAGTGGTTTTTGAGAGAACCGTTACGGTTTGAATGTTATCAGAATCACTCATAATATCTTCTTATTATTAAGACGTTATGCCCCTTTTATGGGAACAAAAAAAATGCTTGTAGAGCAAATTTGCCCTACAAGCATATCATATCACAGCCATTAACTCATCTGATGCAAGCGGCTATCTGCTTCATTATAGCCTACCGCCATTACCAGATAATAGATTTGGTGGCCCAAACAATAAAGTCATTCGGTAAAACACCCACATATAACACAATTAGGGTCACTAAAATCACCATAATACCACCCACTTGAATACCCCAGTCGCCCAGCGCATCAAATTCGATAGTTTTGTTAGGACGCTTGAACAAGGTAAGCATAACGCGTAAGTAGTAGAACAAACCAATGGCACTACCTAAGATAATCATAGCCGCTAAGAACCACTGATCACCATCGACAGCAGAAACAATCGCGAAGAACTTAGTGATAAAGCCTGCAGTCAATGGAATACCGGCCATAGATAATAGCATAACAGTCATTACCCCAGTCAGTACCGGACGACGCCAGAATAGACCTTGATAATGATACAGCTCAGAGGCTTCCCCTGCATCCTTATAAGTACTCGACATTAGGGTAATTACGCCAAACAGACCCAGTGAAGTCAACGCATATATGGCCATATACATATTGGTGATCGAGTAAGCCCCTGGACCAATACTGACCGCAACAACCAACACATAACCCATGTGCGCAATAGAGGAATAACCCAATAAGCGCTTAAGATTGGTCTGGCGTACCGCCAATAAGTTACCAATTAAAATAGACAACGTAGCGATAACCATCAGCAGCGTATTTACTGTTGGCAATGCTAAGATAGCGCCATCTAGTAAGAAGCGAATGGCCAAAGCCATCATAGCCACTTTGGTCACTGAAGCTAAGTAAGTGGCTACCGGTGCAGGTGCGCCTTGATACACATCTGAGGTCCAGATATGAAAAGGTGCGGCTGATAGCTTAAAGGCAATACCAAAGGTCATCATTGCCGCACCTAAAATCATCAAAGGTGACTCAAATACATAAGTTAGTGAGTGAGCAATCTCTTTGAAGTTTAAAGTACCGGTTGAGGCATAAATAAAGGCCATACCCATAAGTAGCGTGGCTGAAGCCGTGGCAGATAAGACCAAATACTTCAAGCCCGACTCTAATGAACGGCTGCGCATGAAGGCATAAGCCAACATACCGTATAAAGGTACTGATAATAGCTCCAAACTCATGAAGAAAGAAGCTAAGTTATGCGCAGATACCATCAATAAGGCACCGATGGTCGATAGTAACAATAATAAGTACAGCTCTTCTTTATGATCTTTAAAGGTTCTAAAGTACGGATAAGCTAAGGTACAACAGGCCAGTGAGGCTAGGAAAATAAACACCATGTTGAACTGAGCAAAAGGATCAACCATAAACATACCGCTGATCACAACTTGCTCAGGTACCCCAAACCAGCCCATCATTTGGCCCACTAATACCAACAGACCTGTATTTAGGCCAAGGACGGTTAATGTGCCTGTCAAAAAGTGTGAACGCTTTACCGCAATGGCGATCATTACCACCAATAAGGTGGTGGCAACGATACCCACAGGGGCAAAGGGCAATAAAACAGGCCAAGCATCTGCTACAAGATTATTCATTAACGTACCTCCCCTGTGGCAACTGCTGATTGGACTGAATCTATGACATCAAAATTCACAACTTCATGATAAGTGTAGGCATTATTAATCCACTGCATGGCATGGCTGGAGGTGTCCAAAACAGGTTGTGGGTATAAGCCCAACCACACTAGACCGATTGCCAGTACCAACAGCAAAGTCAGCTCGCGCTTGTTTAAATCATGTAGCTTAACTGATTTGTCAGCAGGCACTTCTTCTTCATAACTGTGATTAATCTTATGGCCTGCAGGCGTGGCTGTCGCATAAGTCGCCTTAGCAAGTTGCGCCTTAGCAGCAACAGACTGAGCGGTTTTTGCTACAGCGGTTTCAGGTACGGTTTTTTCACCAAATAAAGCACGGTAAATGATAAGTAGTGAATATAAACCTGCCCATACCAAACTAAATGTCGCTAAGACAACAAATACAGGATACTGCTCAAAGGCACCTAACAAAATTAGGATCTCACCGATGAAGTTGCCTGTACCTGGAATACCCAGCAGTGAGGCACAAAAGAACATCAGCAGCGGCGCGTAGTAGCGGAACTGTCCCCACATACCGCCCATTAAAGGCAGCTCGCGGGTATGTAAACGCTCGTATAACTGACCGGCCATGATAAATAGCGCAGCAGAAGACAAGCCATGCGCCAACATCTGTACCATCAAGCCTTGTAAGCTGATTAAGGTACCGGCATAAATAGCTAAAATAACAAAGCCCATGTGCGAGACACTGGTATAAGCCAATAGACGCTTAATATCAGTTTGCATAAAGGCAAGCCAAGCGCCATAGAAGATACCAATGGCCCCTAAGGTCATAGCGATAGGTGCAAATTGCTGTGAGGCTTCTGGGAATAATGGCAAGACAAAGCGGATCAAACCATAAGCGGCTGTCTTAATTAAGATACCGGCTAAGTCCACAGAACCTGCTGTCGGTGCCTGAGCATGCGCATCGGGCAACCAGCCATGAAAGGGCATAACAGGCAACTTAACTGCAAAACCGATAAAGAAGCACAGCATGATGGGATATTCCCAACCACCCAGCGGTGTCCCCAACAAGTCATTGTAGTTGAAGCTAAATACGCCGGAGCTGCGGTAGTTCATCAGTACCAATAATAAGATACCAATCAACATAATGAGACCAGAAGCTTGGGTGTAAATAAAGAACTTGGTGGCTGCGTATTCTTTGGTCTTACCATTGGTGGCATTGTGGCCCCAGATGGCAATTAGGAAATAGATAGGAACTAACATCATCTCCCAGAAGAAGAAGAACAAGAATAAGTCGATGGCCAAAAATACCCCGATTACCCCGCCCAAGCTCCATAACAGGTTTAGATGAAAAAAGCCCACGCGGCGTTGAATCTCACCCCATGAACAGCCCACGGCCATGATACCTAGGAAGGCAGTCAGTGAGACCATAAGCAGTGACATACCATCAAGCGCTAAGTGGAAGCTGATACCAAATGACTCAATCCAAGGCACACTAAACTCTGCAAACCAAGGCAATTGAGCAGTCGGTGCCAACACTTGCTGGCTCATACCAGCAAAGGCGCCTTCACGCCATAAAACCAAGCTTAAGCCAAAGGTGATGATCATGCCGATCAAAGCAATCCAGCGTGGCAGACGATTATTAATTTTCTCTACTAACCAGCACAGCGTACCCGCAATGAACGGGGTTGCAATCAATGCTGGCAACATCCAAGCTAATTGAAATTCTGTCATCTTAAATCACCGTCGTCATGACTAGTATCAATAACACTGCCATCCCCAGTCCAAAGCTTGCGGCATATCCTCGAAGTGACCCTGTCTGTGTCATGGCCATCACTTTATTACCTGCAGAAGCAATTGCTGGTAGGATGTTCCATGTTTTATCAACAGGATCCGCTTTAAGTAATTTACCGATGAATAAAAATGGTTTTACAAATATTAAGTCATATAAAGCATCGAAGCCTAAACCATGGTAGCACCAGTAATAAATAGCGCCGCCTAAGCTTGAAGCTTTGAATTTAGCGAGAAGCTTACCACCATTAACCACATAAAGTAGCACGGCAAGAATAAGGCCTGATGCCATCGCTGCCATGGCAATAAATTCTGCCGTGTGCTTGGCGTGCGCGTCACCATTCATCTCTAACACATGACCCACGCTTTCAGGCAATACGCCTTGTAGCGGCGGCGTAATTAACGCACCCACTGCGGTCGACAGTACCAGTAATACAATAAGTGGAATCTGATAAGACAGACCGGATAGCTTGTGCGCATGAGTCTTTTCTTCACCAAAGAAGGTGAACCAAATCATACGGAAAGTATAAAGTGAGGTTAATAGCGCACCAAATACTCCCATGTAGAACAAGACTTGGTTACCTGTGGCATAGCTTTCCCACAAAATGGCCTCTTTTGAATAAAAGCCCACCGTAACCCAAGGAATAGCTGCCAAAGCGCCGCCACCAATAATGAAGCACCAAAATACCAGTGGAATCTTCTTACGCAGACCGCCCATCTTAAAGATATTTTGCTCGTGGTGAACGGCAGTAATTACCGCACCGGCTGACAAGAACAATAAGGCTTTGAAAAAAGCGTGCGTCATCAGGTGAAAAATAGCCCCTTGCCAAGCACCTACGCCCAACGCTAAGAACATATAACCGATCTGACTCATGGTTGAGTAAGCCAAGATACGCTTGATATCAGTCTGTGCCAAAGCACAAAAACCTGCGACTACTAAGGTGATTGCGCCCACAGCGCCTACCCAATATAGCAGCACGCCTGGCGTTAAGATAAATAGCGGATGTAGACGGGCAATCAGATAAACCCCTGCTGTTACCATGGTCGCTGCGTGGATCAGTGCAGAAACTGGCGTCGGACCAGCCATCGCATCAGCAAGCCACGTGTGTAGTGGAATCTGAGCTGATTTACCCATAGCACCGCCCACCAACATCATGGTTGCCAGTACTAAAGTTGAGTTGTTGGCGGCGAACATTTGCGGCGCTTGAGTAATAATGTCTTGAATGTTTAAAGTGCCAAACTCACGGAACAATAAAAACAGACCAAAGGCCAAGAACACGTCACCCACACGAGTTACCGTAAAGGCTTTCATTGCGGCACGGCCATTGGCTCTATTGTCAAAATAAAAGCCAATTAATAGGTAAGAACAAATACCCACGCCTTCCCAGCCTAGATACAATAGCAATAAGTTATCTGCTAAGACCAATAACAGCATGCTGGCAACGAATAGGTTCATGTAGCTAAAAAAGCGGGCGAAGCCTTGATCACCTTTCATGTACCAAGAGGCAAATAGATGAATCAAAAAGCCCACACCGGTAATGACGCCAGTCATGGTTAAGGCTAAGCCATCAAAGCTTAAGCCAAAGTTTGGCGCAAAATCACCCACCTGTAGCCAAGTCCATAGCGGAATATTAATGACTGTGCTTGGATCGTTTTGTGATAAATAGGTGTATGAGGCAATCAGTGCACATAAGGCAGATAGCCCCATGCTGCCTACGCCCAACCATTTGGCTGACACTTCAGGCAAACGATCACGCATAAACGCCAAAATCAAAAAGCTGATCGCTGGAAAGATAAAGGTTAAAGGGAGTAAGCTCATAGTTTTAACCTCTCATCTCGTTGGCCGAATCAACATCTAAATGACCGCGGCGATGGTAGAACTGCAATAAGATTGCCAGACCCAATGACGCCTCAGCAGCCGCTAATGTTAAGATAAAGATAAACATAATTTGACCGTCTGCACTTAACCAATGACTGCCTGCGACTATAAACCCCAAACCTGCGGCGCTCATCATAATCTCTAAGCTCATCAGCATAAATAAGAAGTTACGGCGCACCATAACACCACATAGGCCAATAGCAAAAATAATGGCGGCCAGTATCAGGCCATGTTCCATAGGAATTGGGCCCAATATGGTGGGATCTGCTGTCGCAAATGTGGGTGTGTCTTGTACCGTTTCAACAGGCTTTAGGTGCATCGATTGCACAGATACCTCTTGGTTTGCAGTGCCTACAGTAGCGCCATCAACAGCGGTTACTGATTCAGAGGTTGCAGTTGCCATTAACGATCCTCCTTATTGTGCAGCTTTGAGCTTACGCCCTGTTGCGCATGAGTCTGTTTAAAGCTTTCGCCATCAATCTGCTGATATTGATAAGCATCATTCGACTCAGCATACTCTCTTGAAATGCGGCTATTATGGCTCTCATTCTCATCATCCAAGGCTTTTTTGCCCAAATGATAAGCGGCAACCAAAGCAGCCAACAATAGCATTGCAGCGACTTCTACCAACAACAGATACTCGGTAAATAAGGCGATACCTACTTGCTTAGCAGAAATAGTTTGGGCGCCTATCATGGCTTGAGCCACAGTACCATCAGCATTGTGAACACCATTGCCTAGTGACAGGATATAGCCCAATACTACCGCAATAACGAAGCTTAATGCTGCCGGCACGGCCCACACATCTGAGGACAACCACAGGCTCTCGCGGGCATCATTTTTGACGCCCAAGTTCAACATCATAATGACGAATACGAACAATACTAAAATTGCGCCCGCATAAACAATAACTTGTAATGCGCCAGCGAAAGGCGCGCCAATGATAAAAAATATACCTGCCAAAGCAAGTAAAGAGACAATCATCGACAAAATGGCATGGACAGGATTTGCCAGCATAATCACACGAAGGCTGGCAATAATGGCCACCAAGCCTAAAGCATAAAATCCTACCAATGGGGTATTATCAAACCAGTGTAGCCAACTCATGGCAATAGACTCCTTAAATCGACAGGCTGGGCCTCATTTTGGGCAGCACCTTTTGGTTTGTCTTTAATCGCCATACCACTAACACGGTAGTAGTTATAATCAGGGTATTTACCTGGGCCTGAGATTAATAGGTGCTCTTTTTCGTACACTAAGTTTTGACGTACGTATTCACCAAGCTCAAAGTCTGGTGTCAACTGAATCGCTGTGGTGGGACAAGCCTCTTCACACATGCCGCAAAAAATACAGCGCGAGAAGTTAATACGGAAAAACTCAGGATACCAGCGACCATCTTCACGTTCTGCTTTTTGTAATGAGATACAGGCTACAGGACAAGCCACGGCACACAAGTTACAGGCCACACAGCGCTCATCACCGTCCGGATCGCGGGTCAACACAATACGGCCACGAAAGCGCGGCGGCACAGGAACAGGCTGTTCTGGATACAATATGGTATCGCGAGGTCTAAACGCATGACTGTTAACCATCCACATGGAGCGTACAATGGTAAACATGCCCACGACTGTATTTTTCAACGTTTTAAACATGTTAACTTCTCTTATTGCTTATCGGTGAGCGACCTTGCTAACTTTACAATCTAAAGCGGCTTGGATATCTCACGATAAATAGAAGATTTAAAAACCCAGTAATTTTTTTACCTGCAGTCAGCTTATGTTGTTGCCAGTTTGATGGACTACTTTTAGCCCACACTACGCGGCTGAAATTAAGATAAGTGCTGCGGTAATCATCAAGTTAATCAAAGTCACTGGCAAGCATACTTTCCAGCCAAAGTTCATAACTTGGTCATATCTTGGACGCATTAATGAGCCGCGCGCTAAGACGAACATAGTCATGAAAAATAAGGTTTTAATCATAAACCAAAAAGCAGGTGGCAAAATGGTAAAGCCTAAATTCAGCGGTGCATCCCAGCCTCCAAAAAACAAACAAGTCATCAAGGCAGAGATGAGTACCACGTTGACATATTCGCCAATAAAGAACATACCAAATTTCATGCCCGAATATTCGACATGATAGCCTTCGGCCAATTCTTGCTCAGCTTCTGGCTGATCAAAAGGATGACGGTGAGTGACTGCCACACCAGCCACCACGAAGGTTAAAAAGCCTAAAAATTGTGGAAAGATGTTCCAGTGCCAAAAGCCGCCTTGTTGAGCCACCACAATATCACGAAGATTAAACGAGCCGGTCATGGCGACCACACCCATTAAGGATAAGCCCAAAAACACTTCGTAACTGATGGTTTGCGCTGCTGAACGTAGGCCACCCAATAAAGAGTATTTGTTTTGTGAGGCCCAGCCACCGAACATAACGGCATATACCGCCATACCCGCCATAGCAAAGAAAAACAAAATACCGATGTTCCAGTCAGCGACCCCAAGCATGGGCGAGACTGGAATAATGGCAAATGACGCCAAAGCCGTGAACATCGCCACAGCAGGCGCTAGAATAAACATGAACTTATCAGCAAACTTAGGCGTCCAATCTTCTTTAAAGAAGATTTTTAGCATATCTGCAACCAGCTGCAATGAGCCCCAAGGACCCACACGGTTTGGACCGTAGCGATCTTGCCACAAGGCCAACATACGGCGCTCATAGATAATCATCAATGCCGCTACAATCACGACCACTAAGAAGATGACTAAAGCCTGGCCCACTAAAAATAAAATATTCCAAGCGTCAACGGACAAGACTTGATTTAAAAAGCTGGGCACCTCAGGGATGATTCGAATAGATTCCATATTAGCCTCCCTGACCCTCTAGGTGTGGTTTAGTGGTAGTCACGATAGTTTTGTCTGATTTTGGGGGATCAATTTTCACAACCGATGCTGGCAGACGACCATGCAAGATAGGTACTTGACCGACCGGATAGCCAATGCAGCCTTCAGCTAAGTAAGGCACTACCAGTACTGGCAACTCAACACGCTGACCGTCTACTGTGATGGCTAGCCAATCATTGGTTTTCACCTGCCAATGCTCAGCATCCTCTACACCGATCTGGAACGCTGGCGCCTGCATCTGCTCTGCCACCACAGGGCTACGATGAGCCATAGGTGAGCTACCATATATATTGTGTACCGGTACCAGCTTGGCTTGACCTTGGAAAATACTGGTCTTAATAGGCTGAGCGGGCTCAGGACGCACGTACTCACGTTTGGCTAGTTTGCGATCGGCATCTACTAAGTCAAATAAGCGCACACCAGGGTCACCTTGTTTTAGGCTACCGCCGATTTCATCTTGGTACTTATTCCAAGCTTGAGGTGAGTTCCAGCCAGGCGCTTGTGCAAAGGGAATCATAGAGCCTGGGGTCTGAGTACCGCTATAGCCTTCCATTGAAAAGGTCAAACCTGTGTCTAAGTCTTTTGGCTGCATCGGCTCATGCACTGAGACATTGGCACGCATCGCAGTACGGCCTGAGTAACGTCTTGGCTCACGTGCAATTTTTAGTCCTGAAATACGGAAATCTGCTGCAGGCGCCGCTTGTTTGATACCGGCTAAATTAGGATGCGTTTTAATCAGCTCATTGATGACATCATCGAGCTGAGTCCAATCTAATGGCAATTCATTTAGACTGGTTTCAACCGCATGCAACCAGCGCCAGCCCTCTTTAATACAGTTTTTGTTGCTATAGTAGCTTGGGTCATATACTTGGAAGAAACGCTGAGCACGGCCTTCAGCAGATACCAAGGTACCATCTGCTTCAGCGAAGCTTGCAGCAGGCAATACAATGTCCACAAATTTATGCCAATGCAAGTTTTGATGATCCAAGGTGATCACGGTTTTGTTGCTTAATAGCTGAGCCAATTTTTCGATATCTAAGGCATCGGTCAATTGGTTTTCGGCCACAATCACCGCATCAAAATCTGTCGCTAAAATTTGCTCAACCGGCTTACCGCCTAATAAGCACACACCCACGCTGTTGGCATTGGGTACAGTAAGGTACAAACCGGCTTGCTGACGATAGCGATTATTGATCTGTTTTAATTCTAAAACAGGCGCATTGGGATCACGTTCTAGGTTGTCAGCTTGTTTAGATTGACCCGCTTGATCTGGCTTGGCATCTAACTCTTTGTCCTCAGCAGGCTGATTAAGTGCTTGCTGAGCCTGTACTTTGGCATTGTGTGCATCTACTTGCTCACGCTCATGAGCTTTAATATCGGCACGCTTATCAGTTAAGTTCTGTGCAATCTGTGCCGAAGCTTCAATGATGGCCACACTAAATTGACCAGTACCTGAGATAACCAAAGGCTGATCGGCAGTGACCAAGTCAAAAGCAATTTGCTTCGCCAAAGCTTGCATGGCATCGGCTTGCTCATCGCCCTCTTCACTTGGTGCACTCGCCAGTATTTGCTGCAAATCGTTACCGAACTGTTTAATGGCATCAGCTACCGCAAAGCCTAGGCTTGCAATGTCTTCTGGTGTCGCCACGCAGCTGACTTTACTGATGTCATCAAGCTTGGTCTGAACGGTATCTGCAATATATACAGGACTTAGCGCTTTTTGACCAATACGTTGTACTGGCTCTGCCAGCCAAGACTCAGTTTTTAATGCCGCCGCCATTTTAAGCTGTTCATTCTTGGCTGCTTGACGTACTGCCAAAGCAACACGGGCACTGGTCTGAGTGATGTCTTCGCCTAGGATAAATACCGCATCATGGTCTTCGATTTCGGCCATGGTGGGGTTATAAATACCTTGGGTATTTAGCACTTCAATGCATTTTTCGACTAAGGCTTGCTGATGATTATTAAGACCGGTTGAGAAGTTATCAAAGCCCACTAGTTTTTTTAGGGCAAAGTTGGTCTCTAAGCTGGCTCTAGGTGAGCCAATACCGATGACCTTTTTGCCTTTTAGGCGTTTAACCGTTTCGTCTAAAGCATAGTCGATATTAATTTTGACATGCTTATCATTGATATACTCAATGGCTTGTACCGGACGGTCTTCACGATTGACATAGCCATAACTAAAGCGGCCTAAGTCACACAAGAAATAGCGGTTTACTTCACCGTTATAACGGTTTTCGATACGGCGTAGCTCGCCATAACGCTCACCGGCTGAGATGTTACAGCCCGCTGAACAGCCGTGACAGATGCTTGGAGCATACTGCATGTCCCATTTACGGTTGTAACGATCTGAGTGGGTCTTGTCTGTAAATACGCCCGTTGGGCATACTTCAGTTAGGTTACCTGAGAATTCGCTTTCGAACTGACCATCTTTATCACGGCCAAAATAAACTCGGTTATTTGAGGCATAAACGCCCAAATCTTCACCGCCAGCATAATCTTTGTAATAATGCACACAGCGATAACACGCGATACAGCGGTTCATCTCATGGGCAATAAAAGGCCCTAACTCTTGGTTGTGGTGAGTACGCTTAGTAAAACGATAACGACGCTTATTGTGACCTGACATATAAGTCATGTCTTGCAGGTGACAATGTCCACCCTCTTCACACGTTGGACAATCGTGAGGGTGGTTGGTCATTAAGAATTCAACAATAGATTTTCGAAATGCTTTGGCCTCAGCATCATCGACAGAGATGTACATGTCATCGGTAGGTGCTACCATACACGACATGACCAATCGACCTTTACCTGCTGCTGCGTCTTCTGCGTTGTTAAACTGCTTTACCGCGCACTGACGACATGAGCCGACTGAACCAAGTGCAGGGTGATAGCAGAAATAAGGCACATCGATACCCAGTGACAAACACGCCTCTAATAGGTTGTCTGCGCCGTTTACCTCGACCTGCTTACCGTCAATATGTATGACCGCCATGCCTGTTTCTACTCCTCTACTTCACATCACTAGGGTTAGAAGTTAGGGTTTTATGCCCGGCTTCTGCGCCTGCTGTTGTATCCGAATTAACGTTACTACCGGTATCTGCGCTTGAATTAGACGATGCCGCAGGACTGCCGCTTCCCATAGATGACATTACTTTTTTGATTTCTGACTCCGCCCACTGTGACGTCTCAGCGTCTACCTCAACAGCAGGAACCACAATTTTGCTGTCAAACTCATGGCGGAAATACTTAAGCGCACTCATAAGCGGCTCCATAGCACCCGGTGCATGCGCACAAAAAGTTTTACCCAACCATAAGTCGCGGGTTAAGCCCTCAAGCTTTTCAACATCACCTTGCTGACCTTGGCCATCATCAATGGCCGTTAACAGCTTCACGCCCCAAGGCAGGCCGTCACGGCAAGGGGTACAAAAGCCGCAAGATTCACGCTGGAAGAAAATCTCCAAGTTTTTAAGCAAAGGCACCATATCTTGGCTTTCGTCCACTACCATAATCAGACCTGTACCCATACGGCTGCCCGCTTTTTGAATACTGTCAAAATCCATGGCCACATCTAAATGCTCTGTGGTCAAAAAGTCAGTTGATGCCCCGCCAGGTAGCCATGCTTTAAGACGTTTACCGTCTTTCATACCGCCTGCGAAGTCTTCAATGATCTCTCGAGCCGTATATCCAAAAGGCAGCTCCCAAAGACCAGGATCATTGACCAGACCTGAGCAACCAAATATTTTTGTACCTGGTGTGGTGCTGTTGCCTTTTTCATTTGGTAAAGACTGATACCACTCAACGCCATTAATCATAATGGCTGGCATGTTGCTTAGCGTTTCCACGTTGTTGACAACAGTGGGTCGGCCCCAAGCCCCTGATACCTGAGGGAATGGCGGCTTAGTACGGGGATTGGCACGACGACCCTCTAAACAGTTAATCAAAGCGGTCTCTTCACCGCAGATATAACGGCCAGCGCCGGTGTGCACGTGTAAGTTAAAACTAAACTCTGAGCCTAGAATATTATCGCCCATCAGATTATTGGCCAAACACTCATCGATGGCTGCCATTAGGCGCTCTGCTGCTAAAATGTACTCGCCACGGATAAAGATATAACCATCCGTTGCGCCAATAGCATGCGCGGTAATTAACATACCTTCAATCAGCTGAAAAGGCAGACGCTCCATAAGCAAGCGGTCTTTGAAAGTACCTGGCTCCATTTCATCAGCGTTACAAATTAAGTAACGAGGCCCGCCATCTGGTGGGGTCATAAAGGTCCATTTCAGACCGGCGTTAAACCCTGCACCACCACGGCCACGAACGTTAGCCGCTTTGATCATATCGCCCACTTCTTTTGGGGCCTTTTCTAAAGCAGTCTTTAAGCCCTCAAAGCCGCGCAGCGACTGATAAGTGGCCAAATCCAAAATCGCGTCATGGTGCGCCAAACGCCAAGTTAACGGCTTGGTCTCAATAGTCGCTGTGGCTTTATCGCCATAGATAGGTACACGTTGGCTATTTAATTGACTGGGGGCTTGACCTTGCTTGCGGCGAGCAAACTGCTCGGCAATGCTTAGTTTTTTGGGTTGATCAGATTGTGCCGTTAGCACGTCTTCGTTGTGACTCATGGATAATACTCCAACAATTCGGCAACCTCAGAAGGAGATACCGGACCAAAGGTGTCTTCGTCAATTAGTACCGAAGGCCCTTTGTCACAGTTACCTAAACAACAGATAGGTAATAAGGTAAAACGACCATCTGCTGTGGTCTGTCCAAACTCAATACCCAAGGTTGTCTTTAATTCAGCGGCAAGCTCTTCGTAGCCGGTCAAATAACAAGCAATAGAATCACACACCAAAATTACGTGGCGACCTACTGGGGAACGATAGATACGGTTAAAGAAAGTAGCAACCCCTTCGATATCAGTTACAGGAACATCCAATAGGTTTGCAATGGCATTAACTTGCGCATCATTTACCCAGCCGTTACGCTTTTGAACCAATTTTAACGCATCAAGAGACGCCGCACGGGCGTGAGGATAATGATGGATATACTCGTGTATCCCCTCAATCTCTTGAGCCGTCAAAATACTGGCAACATCTACGGTTGGGGCTTTGTCGGTCACAATCTTAATCATTGTATTATTTTCTCTTTAACTGCTAGCTAGGTCGATGTTTTGGCCTGCTGGCTTGATACCCTAGAAAATTGAAAACTATCCGCTATCTTTTATCTGTCCGTATCGGCCATCACAATATCAATTGAGGCTAAATAGATAATCAAATCCGATACCAAGCTTCCGTTAATTACAGAAGGCATCTGCTGCAAATGTGCAAATGTTGGGGTACGAATACGGGTACGATAACTCATGGTCGAGCGATCTGAGGTAATGTAGTAGCTGTTAATACCTTTGGTCGCCTCTACCATCATAGATGCTTCGCCCGCTGGCATCACCGGTCCCCATGATACGGAGATAAAGTGATTAATCAAGGTCTCAATATCGTTCAATGTACGGTTTTTTGGTGGCGGTACAGCCAGTGGGTGATCCGCTTTATAAGGACCAGATGGCATGTTGTCCATACACTGTCTTATGATGCGTAGTGACTGACGAATCTCTTCAATCTTCACCATACAGCGGTCATAAGCGTCACCGTTATAACCTACTGGGATTTCAAAGTCATAGTTCTCATAACCCATGTAGGGACGGGCTTTACGTAGGTCAAACTCAACACCTGTGGCACGTAGACCTGCCCCAGTAACCCCCCATGCTAAAGCTTGTTTGGCATCGTATTGCGCTACGTTTTGGGTACGTCCTTTAAGTACCGAGTTCTCCATTGCGGCTTTGACGTACTCATCTAAACGTTGTGGCATCCAGTCTAAGAACTCACGTACCAAACGCTGCCAGCCACGTGGTAGATCCGCTGCAGTGCCGCCGATACGGAACCAAGCTGGGTGCATGCGGTAGCCGGTAACCGCTTCAATCACATCATAGGCTTTTTGACGGTCAGTAAACATATAAAATACTGGCGTCATACCCCCAGCATCCTGAATAAAGGTACCGAAATACAATAAATTATTGGTAATACGGAAGAATTCACTCATCATGACGCGAATGGTCTGAGCACGTTCAGGGACTGTGATGCCCGCCAACTGCTCAACTGCCATGACATAAGGCAGCTCATTCATGACGCCGCCAAGATAGTCAATACGGTCGGTATAGGGGATATAAGAGTGCCAAGTTTGACGCTCAGCCATCTTCTCTGCACCGCGGTGGTGGTAGCCGATGTCTGGGATACAGTCGATGACTTCTTCACCGTCTAACTGTAGTACCAATCTGAATGCACCGTGCGCTGAGGGGTGGTTCGGGCCTAAGTTTAAGAACATAAAGTCCTCATCTCGGCCACTGCGCTTCATCCCCCACTCTTCAGGAACAAAGCGTAGGTTTTCTTGCTCAAACTGCTGCTTGGCATTGTTTAGGAAATACGGGGTAAATTCAGTAGCGCGCGCATGGTACTCTTTGCGAAGCGGATGACCTTCCCAGTATTTGGGTAACAAAATACGGGTTAAATGGGGATGGCCATCAAAGACGATACCGAACATGTCCCACACTTCACGCTCGTACCAGTTAGCATTTGGCCAAATCTTGGTCGCTGTTGGAACCTTTAGATCGTCTTCTGACAAGGCCACTTTTACGCGAATATCACTGTTACGCTCAAGCGACATCAAGTGATAAAAGACAGTAAAATCACTGGCAGGTAAGCCGTCACGGTGCTGACGCAAACGCTCATCCATTGCTGATAAGTCAAGCAACATTACATAAGGTTTGGGCAGGGTGCGTAGGTACATCAATACGTCAAGTAAATCCTGGCGCGATACCCAAATGGTAGGGATACCATCAAAGGTGAACTGCTCAGTGAATTTACCTGCAAACTTATGTCCAAGCTCACGCAGCACAGCATGCTGTGTCATATTAGGATTGGCGCTATTGTCAGTCGCTTTGCTATTATCCGTTACCATGGTTACCGCTTACCTCAGAGTCATTGCAATTGTTGCGAATACGCAAGGATGAATACTTTGTTTTGTCTGGGCTTATTGCCAAGCTGGCTAGGCGATTCAGCCCTTAAAATATCTGAGCTTATTAAATGCTGTCCGGACTACGCAGATTTTTTACGGCGATACGATCGGCCTGTTTGCGGTCACGCTCAGGCAGCATTTGTGGCTGATAGATGCCTTTATCATTAACATAAGCCCCTAATGGACGGCGCTCTTTGGTAATGGATTCTTGCAACAGCATCAAGCCTTGAATAAGCGCTTCGGGACGTGGCGGGCAACCGGGCACATAAACATCCACTGGAATGATTTTGTCCACGCCTTGTACCACCGAGTAGATGTCGTACATGCCGCCTGAGTTGGCACAAGAGCCCATAGAGATGACCCATTTTGGCTCAAGCATTTGTTCATAAAGACGCTGGATAACCGGGGCCATCTTCACAAAGCAAGTACCCGCCACAATCATCACATCCGCTTGACGGGGGGAAGCACGAATAACCTCTGCCCCGAAGCGTGACAAGTCATGTACTGCTGTTAGCGTGGTGGCATACTCCACATAGCAGCAAGAGGTACCAAAGTTAAATGGCCAAAGTGAGTTTTTACGTCCCCAGTTAGCTGAGGCATGCACCATATCCTCAAGCTTACCCATAAATACATTACGATTTACCTCATCCTCAATGGGATTATTAACGGTTTGGCGTGTCTGCGCAGGATAAGTATCGGCGTCAGGATTTGCACGGGTTAGCGTATATTTCATGATATAACCCTTAAGAAGACGATTTATTGGATAAAGAATTAGTAGATTGGGTAGAGAAATCTACACTGGTAACATTACCAGTGACGTTGATACGATCGATATTGGCAAGATGGCGCTTGTTGGCTTCGATATCGTTTGAGACGTTTACTTGGCCTGATGATTGAGCCGGTACTTTACCTGTAGGGTCAGTGTGTAGCTCATCGATGCCATTAAATTTGGTGATACTGGCTAAATTGAAGCCAGCTGGGGCAGCGCTCAAACGCTCTTTTTTGCGGCGTTTGTCAGCAGGTGCCCAGTTGAGCGCCCCTAAACTTAGCGCGTAGATGAGGCCAATTAATAAATCAACTACAAAAATAAGGGCTGTCGCATAGCCGATCCAGCCCACTTCCCGCACCGATACCGAATAGGCATATAAATACAGGGCTTCTAAATCGAAGATCACGAAGAAGATGGCCACTAAATAGAATTTTGCAGACAAACGAATTCGGGCATTGCCTGCTCCGACAACGCCCGATTCAAATACTTCCTCTTTTTCTGTACCTTGCGAGCGTCCACCTAATAAACGTGGTACTACCAGCATGAATATAACCAAACCAATGGCAGCCAAAATAAAGGCTAATGCTGACCAATTAAAGGCGGAAGTCATCTATAAATCTCCTCACTGGCAAGTACCCGATGACACTGATTTTCAATAAATAGGATAAATCAGCGGTGAAATAGGATACATCGGCTGGCAAAATTGAGGTGCTACTATACTTTTTTTAAGCACTAAATGCCAATTTAATACTGAATTAGAGGGTCATAGTTCGATATGAACTGTCGCGCTCTACTTCTTGACATTTGTTACTTTTTAAGGCAACACCTTCTATTAATTTACTTTAAAATCAGCAGCTTATCCCATTAATCACTGATAAGCACTGATTTGTATCATTTGGCTGTGTTGGCCAATCTGGATATCTGAACATGAGCACTTGGTGTTTTAAAGCGCTTGGTATCTATACAGTGACAGACAAAGTACGTACAGACTAAGTACGAGGTAGTGTTACCCCTCGTTGACCTTGATATTTACCACCACGATCTTTGTAGCTGGTTTCGCAAATATCATCGGCATCGCTTTGGAAAAATAGCATTTGCGCTACCCCTTCACCCGCATAAATACGCGCAGGCAACGTGGTGGTGTTGCTAAACTCTAAAGTAACATGACCTTCCCACTCAGGCTCAAGTGGGGTAACGTTGACAATTATACCACAGCGGGCGTAAGTTGACTTGCCCAAACAAATGGTCAATACATCACGAGGAATTCTAAAGTATTCTACAGTGCGCGCTAGGGCAAACGAGTTGGGTGGAATAATACACTCATCACCGACGATATCGATAAAGCTATTTTCATCAAAGTTTTTTGGGTCTACTATGGCAGAGTGGACATTAGTGAATACTTTGAATTCACGAGCACAGCGTACATCATAACCATAGCTTGATGTGCCATAACTGACCAACTTATCGCCCGCTTCATTAAACCGTACTTGACCTGGTTCATATGGCTCAATCATGCCATGTTCTTCAGCCATTTTACGAATCCAGCGGTCAGACTTAATTGACATTTCACACCCTTATTTTTTGGTTCTAAACAGCTTTTTGATTATAAACTGTTAATTTATCACAAATTTTTCAAAAACAGGTCGATTATAATTAAATACAACCGATAGTTAAACGCCCCAATATTTAGCCCCAATTGGCTTTTTTTTGCTCTATTAGAGTCATTAACGGCGCTATTTTACGCTTATTAATGGCTTTACGCCATCCCCTATGTCAACATCTTGTGGTAACAGCTGTGACAAAGTGTAAGAGGCTAAAATATTATTTGGCCCTCTTTAATAGCTATTAACCCAATGCCCACGCCACATGCCCGCCGCCTCTACCACTTTGCAAAATGGTCTTCTGCAAGCCCCATGACGTTATCAAGCGCCACCACATGACCACCCTGCGCTGCGCTAAGTTTTATATGGCCGCAGTATGTGCCAATCCACTGCTCAAACACGCTGGCTATTACCCCATAGTTATCCATCTTTTTATAGACACTTATTGGTGTAAAGCTTAACTCAATCTCCACATCACTCCAGCCTAAATTAAGATGACTAACCTGCCAAGCACAGGCACGCGGCTCATCTGGACTTGTGCCGCACTTAGGCTGCTTGCCACCAGTTAAATCTGACTGTCGGCTAAATAATACTGGCGGCAGATAATAAATCTGCCCATCAATCCAGCATGCATTCTCACTGACCCCAGTCTCATTGACACCCATAGACAGGTTCAGCATAAATGTCCGTCCATCTGGCAACTCGGTGGTGATGCAGCTCCAAAACCAATTGGTCTCATGACGCATAAAGCCAAGCGTCCAATCCAAATTAACCAAAGCATGTGGCTTAAGTGGCAGGCTATGGCTTAGGCCCGTTTGTGCTTTGTCACCACTTAGCTTATTGTCTACCCTATTGTCTGAGTCGGTATCCGCCAGCTTAGGGTAATGTTTAGAGTCGGCAAAAAATGTGAGCGTACCCCCTATTACAGTCAGCGGCTCTTTTTGGGTGAAGCTCCAGCCCCTTCTGCCTGAAGGTGAGCACACTGCCAGCGGCTGATCACTGCGCCCCAACTGAGCTGATACTGCAAACTGCTTACTGACCAAGTCAAGCTGCACCCCCGACTCAGAAAACTGTAGCACCAGCGACAGTTTGCCTTGCTTAAGGCTCATACGCCCTTGCCGATGATCACCACTAAACTCGCTGTTATGGGTGAGAGGCTGCAAGGCTTCAATCACCTCAAACTCGCCGGTATGTTCATTATAAATATAAGCAAACACAGTGCTAGCAAGCTTAATGGTCGCAATTGCCATACAAATACGATACGGCGGCTGCACTATCTGAACAAAGGCAAACTGATTGGCTTTAAACTGTTTGCGCCGCTGAGATACTGCCTTTTGGGAAATCAGGTGACTGTGATAATCAAGATAATTAATCCGCTCTACCATAGCAAAGACGCCAAAGTGCGGCTGACCGTCTACGATAAGCTGGTCAATATGTGCCAGTTTCGGCAGCCGAGTCTTTGTCGGTGCTTTAATAGTATTGTTTTGCCTATCCATCTTATATTCCCCAATATCCTTTTGAGTGATTTGAGTGGTGCGACGCAACTGGCTCATTAAAGCCTAAAAGATACGTCCATCATTGCGCTGCTTAGCAAATTTGGCGATATTGGCTTCAATTTTTTGAGCAATTTCCACATAAAAATGTGCGTAATCATCGCCGTCACCTTGATTGGCAACCACACTCGGCTCACCTTTATCAGCTTGAGCACGGATAGTAGAGGCCAAAGGCAGTTGTCCTAGTAACGGCACCTGATACGCTTCAGATATGGTTTCACCACCGCCGGCACCAAAGATGGCTTCGGTATGACCACAGTTCGAGCAGGTGTGTAGCGCCATGTTCTCCACCACCCCAATCACTGGAATGCTGGTTTTGTTAAACATTTCAATACCTTTTTGGGCATCCATTAAGGCAATGTGCTGCGGCGTGGTGACAATGACCGCCCCTGTCACTGGAATACGCTGCGCCAAGGTAAGCTGAATATCACCGGTACCTGGCGGCATATCAATCACTAAGTAATCCAGCATTGGCCAGTTGGTCTGATTGAACAACTGCATTAACGCACCCGTTGCTTTTGGACCACGCCAAGCCACAGGGGTATTATCACCATCTAGTAAGCTGCCTATGGAGAGCATAGCCAGACCATGCGCCTCTACCGGCACAAACTGCTCATTTTCTAACTGCGGCTTCACGCCTTCCACGCCTAGCATACTGGGCATAGAAGGCCCATAAATATCAGCATCCAATATGCCTACTTTATTGCCAAGCTTTTGTAGGGCTAAGGCGATATTGACCGTCGTGGTTGATTTACCGACGCCGCCTTTGCCTGAGGCCACCACCAAAATATGCTTGATACGTGGATGCGGCTGTAAGCTTGACTGTAAGGGCGCACGCTTGGTAATAGGCGGCTCATCTGTCTGAGACTTGGGCGCAGCGGCGTTGACTGTTTTTGGTAACGTCTTCGCACCGCCTTTGGTAGACGCAAAGGCAGGCATATCATCACTTGTCATAGAGGGGGCCTGAGTAGAGGTTGCATGGGAATGAGAGGATGGGCTTGTCTTAGGTTTGGCCGGCAAGCTGACATTTAAGTTTACTTCATTAATACCATAATTTTGTAGGGCAAGTCCTAACTGGCGATGCACCTCTTCAGGATCAGCATCGGCATTTAAGCGCAAATCTAGCGTTACTGAATCGCCGTATTGTTTAATAGCTGTCACTTTATTATCTTGACCGCCGGCACTATGGTCTTGTAATACTTGATTGGCTACCGCAAATAGCTGTTCGCTTTGCAGGCTTTTTTCACTGTTTTTGTCGTTTTTAGCCATCGATTTTTTTATAAAATTAAACATGATTGCCCCTAAGCCTTACGGCTATAAATTTAATATTGCACGCTTTGGCATGACACGTATGACACACATTATAAGTATTTTAGCTAGTTTAGCTGACTTTAATGGATAAAAAAACCACACTGACAACGCCGCATTTTTATCAAACAGCCCAGCACATGGCCTTACATCATTTGTTTTGCGCGGTGACTTAAAGCGGTAAAAACTTAGAAGCAATAAACAAATAAATGGCCACACCTGAAGCATCACACACCGAGGTAATTAATGGTGCACTGGCGCTGGCCGGATCAAAGCCGAGCTTATTAAGCACAAAAGGTAGACTCATACCAATCACACAACCAATCATCACCACAGACACCATACTTAGCGCCAGCACTAAGGACACCACTGCATCACCACGTACATAGCCAATCACTGAAATTGCAGCAGCCATAGTTATCCCCAGCAATAAGGCCACTAAAGCTTCACGCCCAAGCAGTGAGAACCAATCTCGCATCACCACTTCTCCTGTGGCCAAGGCCCGCACCATCAGTGTTGCTGACTGAGAGCCGGCGTTACCGCCACTGTCCACCAATAAAGGCAAGAAGAATACCAACACTAAATTGGCTGCAATCACCTCTTCAAAGTGAGCAATACCGACCCCTGATATTAGGTTACCAAACACCAAAAATACCAACCAAAATACCCGTTTACGGTACAAAATACGAATACTGGTGTCTTTAAAGCTGCCTACTAAGCTTGAGACGCCCCCTGACTTGTGGAAGTCATCGGTGGCTTCATCACTTGCCACATCCATCGCATCATCATGGGTCACAATACCAACCAGTGCCCCACTGTCATCAATAATAGGCAGCGCAATTAAATCATAACGGGCGACCTTTTTTGCCACATCTTCTTGGTCTTCATTGACATTTGAAGCCACCACTGAGGTGAGCATAATATCGCCAATGATCTGCTCAGGTGAGGCCAAAATTAGACTGCGCAGTGAAATGACCCCAATTAATTGGCGCTCAGAATCAATCACATAAGCATGATAAATGGTCTCAGCATCTGGCGCCTCTAAACGCAGTGCGGCTAAAGCTTGTGCCACCGTCATCTGCGCTTTTAACGTGGCATAGTCAGAGGTCATTAAAGCCCCAGCTGTGCCCTCAGCATAAGCAGACAAAAGGCGAATATCCTCACGTTCTGCCTGAGCCAAAGCGGGCAATAACGCATCACGCTGGCTTTGATCTAAGCGCTTATATAAGTCGGTACGCTCATCAGAGGGCATATCGCCCACCAGTCGGGCCAGATTTGCCCTAGGAAATTGATAAGCCAAAGCCACTTGGTCTTCTGCCTCTAAATAAGAAAAAACAGTCGCCCTATTGGGTAGGCGGTCTAACAGTTGCCAAGACAATTTAGGGGGGATTAATGCCAAGATATCAGCCGTATCAATGGGGCGTAAATCATGCACTTGGCCAATGGCTGTATCGAATTTTTGTTGTTCAATGGCTGTGGTCAGCAGCTGTGCAATGTCTTTATGAGTCATGGTTTTTACTCCTTGCAGCTCATTGGATGCCGCAAGTAACGGTATAGGATAGATAACAACGTCAATAAGAAGATGGATAACAAATTAGATAAGCAAAAAAGCCAATAAAAACATATTGGCTTATGATTCAGACTAAAAATATTACTCAAGCGTAAGCAGGATAAAACTCAAGCGCTGGTATAGGTCTGTGCTAAAAATAGGAATATCAGCTCGGCGGCGGTATGAGTATCAATCAAAAAAGCTTAGCATCACCGGTAAGTATGTTACCGGTGATGCTAAGCGATTGGGCTAGGATTAGCAAGGCCTTGACTGTTAAGTTAAGCAAACGCTTAATTCATAAACCAGCCATGGCTTGCCACAATAGACTGACCGGTAAATACATTGGTCGGGAATGCAGCCAAGAACAATGCTAACTGAGCGATATCTTCAGTACTGGTAAACTCCTTATCCACGGTATTCACCAGCATAATGTCATTGACCACTTCTTCTTCGCTAATGCCCTTTTCACGCGCCTGTTCAGGAATTTGTTTTTCAACCAAAGGCGTCTTGACAAAGCCTGGGCAAATCACGTGCGAGCGCACATTGTACTGAGCACCCTCTTTTGCCAACACCCGGCACAATCCTAACAGCCCATGCTTGGCCGTCACATAAGGGGCTTTAAATAAGGAAGCTTCATGTGAGTGTACCGAGCCGGTATAAATCACTGTTCCTACTTTATCATTGCTATACATATATTGTAGCGCCGCTTTGGTGGTCAAAAATGCCCCATCTAAATGAATAGACTGCATCTTTTTCCAATCACTAAAGCTTAGCTTATGAATGGGGTCAATAATTTGAATGCCGGCATTAGACACTAAAATATCGATACCACCAAAGTGATCCACCAATGCCTTCACCCCATCATTGACCGCAGATTCAGACGAGACATCCATGGCAATGGCCAATGCCTTACCGCCGGCAGCCTCAATATCTTTGACGACATTTTGTGCAGCTTCAAGATTAATATCTGCTACACCGACCGCTGCGCCTGCCTTAGCATAAGTTTCGGCGATGTCTCGGCCGATACCACTGGCGGCACCGGTTACTAAAGCCACTTTGCCGGTTAAGTCCTGATTGAGTTGAGTCATCCTTGTCTGCTCCTGAGTGCTTAGAACAGCACCATCAGCTGGCGCCATTAAGTTGTGTATAAAACAGTAGGTTATTGGCTAATCTTCACTGGGGTATTTTTTTGTAGCTCATCGAAACTTACCCCATCAGCCAGCTCAACTAGCTTAAGGCCGGTGTCAGTGACATCCAGTACTGCCAACTCTGTGATAATACGATCGACTACTTTTTTGCCGGTTAGTGGCAGCTGACACTCAGCTAAGATTTTGGGTTCGCCATGCTTATTGATCTGCTCCATAAGCACAATCACTCGTTGCACGCCTGCCACCAAGTCCATAGCGCCGCCCATACCTTTGACCATTTTTCCTGGAATCATCCAGTTGGCCAAATCGCCCTGCTCAGAGACTTCCATCGCGCCTAAAATAGCTAGGTTCACATGGCCGCCACGGATCATAGCAAAAGACTCTGAGCTGCCAAAGAAGCTGGCACCTGGCTTAGCCGTAACGGTTTGCTTACCGGCATTGATCAAGTCAGGATCCACGTTCTCTTCTGTGGGAAACTCGCCAATACCGAGTAGGCCGTTCTCAGATTGTAGCCAAACATGCATACCCTCAGGGATATAGTTGGCAACCATAGTCGGCAAGCCGATGCCTAAGTTAACATAAAAACCATCTTGTAGTTCTTTGGCCGCACGCTGCGCCATCTGCTCTCTTGTCCATGCCATGGTGATACTCCTTATTATTCGTTGATACTTAAGTGGCTATTTTTTTACGGTAATTTTTTCGATGCGTTTTTCTGGCGTACTATTTAATACCAGACGCTGTACAAAAATACCAGGCAGATGAATCTGATCGGCATCCAGCTCACCAATTTCAACGATCTCTTCCACTTCAGCCACTGTAATTTTGCCCGCCATGGCACAATCTGGATTAAAGTTGCGTGCGGTTTTATTAAAGATAAGATTGCCTGCTTTGTCGGCTTTTTGGGCTTTAATAAGTGCCACATCAGCCGTCAGCGAATGCTCTAGAATATAGGTGCGGCCATCAAAGTCGCGAGACTCCTTGCCTTCGGCTACCTGTGTGCCCACGCCTGTGGCGGTATAAAAAGCAGGAATACCCGCGCCGCCTGCACGTAGCTTTTCAGCCAAAGTGCCTTGAGGGGTTAATTCAACTTCGAGCTCACCGCCTAAGAACTGACGTTCAAATTCTTTATTTTCACCCACATAAGAGGCGATCATTTTTTTGATTTGACGGGTCTTTAATAACAGGCCCAACCCAAAGTCATCCACGCCAGCATTATTACTAATACAGGTGAGCGCTGTGGCCCCACTGTCTCTTAATGCCAAAATAAGATTTTCTGGAATGCCGCACAATCCAAAGCCGCCAATGGCTAACGTTTGTCCGTCTTGGATGATGTCTTCTAACGCCGCTTCAGCACTGGCGTATACCTTTGATTGACTCATTATTCTCTCCCTGTTGAATCAACGTAAATGATGATGTGTACCTATATTTGTGCCTATAAAAGACTTTAATACCCACAGAAGCTTGCACACATTGTGGCATATATAAATGGTATAGACATTAATAGTATAGACATTAATTATAGTATATATTCGCAAAATCGAATATAATATTTTTTTGCTCGTAGACTGATGCTGATTTGCGCCATTGCATAGCAAGCCTGTTTGCCAAAAGGCCCGCTGTATCATTAAGCGCTAATAAGCCCGTTAGTTTACTGCATTTGGTATATAGTGTACAACTGATAACCCATCTTGATGTGTCATCACTGCCCCATTTATATATAGCAACCTACTTGATATAGGGACTTATCAGTAGCACAGCCGATTAAGTCTGCTTAATTTAGCAGCTTAATGGGCTTGGTGTTTTTTTATTCATATTTAAGCCAAGGAGAAGGCGCCTATGTTTAGCACACTTGCGATTATCGTCACTTTATTATTACTGATGTTTTTTGCCTATCGTGGCTACTCAGTTTTAATCTTGGCACCCATCATGGCCGTCTTGGCGGTTTTATTATCCGGTGACTTCTTAAGCAGTATCCCTGCTTACACTGACGTATTTATGTCAGCCCTTAGTGGATTTTTATTAAAATTTTTCCCAATATTTTTATTAGGCGCTTTATTTGGTCGGCTTATTGCAGACTCTGGCGCTGCTACTGCCATCGCCAATACCGTGGTGAACAAAATGGGTAGCGACAAAGCCATTTTGTCGGTCATTATGGTCTGTGCTATTTTGACTTATGGGGGCGTCTCTTTATTCGTGGTGGCCTTCGCCATTTACCCCATCGCCAAAAACTTGTTTAAAGCGGCAGACATTCCTAAGCGCTTGATTCCAGCGGCCATTGCTTTAGGGTCATTTACTTTTACTATGACCGCATTGCCTGGTACCCCTGCCATTCAAAACGCAATCCCCATTCCCTACTACAATACCAACGTCTTTGCTGCACCTATCTTAGGTACTATAGGCGCCGCCATTATGTTTTTTGCGGGTTGGTATTGGCTACAGTTGCGTGCTAATAAAGCCAAGCTTACTGGTGAAGGGTACGGGTCACACGATGATGATTTGGAACAAAAAGGCGATATTGATCACAGCCAAACCAGCCTAGATCATCAAATTTCTTTTACAACAGCAATTATTCCGCTCATATTGGTTATCGCTTTAAATGCGTTATTAACTTATGTGGTCTTTCCAAGCTTAGATTTTAGCGCCCTACAAGCTCAGTATCCGGATTTAAATATCCAAGGATCTCTGGGACTGTGGTCTATTATTATTGCTTTGCTTGTGGCTTGTACCGCGTTAGTGATACTGCGCATAGGACATTGGCACAACCTAAAAAAATCCATCAACCGCGGCACTTATGACTCGATGCTGCCTATTTTTAATACCGCCTCGGAAGTCGGCTATGGGGCAGTGATTGCTTCTTTGGCAGGCTTTATTATCATTCGCGATAGTATTTTGAATCTAACGCCTGACAATCCACTTATCTCTGAAGCAGTGGCAATGACAACCCTTGCAGGTATTACGGGCTCTTCTTCAGGCGGTCTAAGTATTGCACTGTCGACCTTGGGTGAGAGTTACTACAAAATGGCTTTGGCCACAGGCATTGACCCCGAGCTGATGCACCGCGTTGCAGTTATGGCCGCCGGCGGTCTAGACACCTTGCCACACAGTGGTGCGGTAATCACCCTATTGGCCATCTGTGGATTAACTCACAAACAGTCTTATCTCAATATCGCTATGGTAACCATGGGCATTCCTTTGATCGCTACCACAGTGGTGATTGTATTAGGTACTTTGTTTGGCTCTTTTTAAGATAATCTGCTTAAGCCCTCTTAATGAATGAAAAAAACTATCAAACCAAAAAATCCCCACATAGCGACTATGTGGGGATTTTGTTATGTGAGGGTTGTTATGGCTAAAGCCGTTTATACCAATAACCAAAAACCCCCCGTAATAATAGCGCCTGAGACCGCTAGGATAATCAGACAGTAGCCCATAATGGCTCTGGCATCTAATCCTGCGATACCCAGCAGTGGCAGTGCCCAAAAGGGCTGAATCATGTTGGTCCAAGCATCGCCCCAAGCAATCGCCATGGCGGTCACACTTGGACTGACATTCAACGCCAAGCCTGCTGGCATCATAACTGGCCCTTGTACCGCAAACTGACCGCCGCCTGAGGGTACAAAGATGTTTACCAAGCCTGCACTTAAAAAGGCAAAGACAGGAAAGCTATCGGCTGTGGCATTATTCACAAAAAACTCAGTCACTTCACTACTAATAGACACCCCATCGGCATTGGCACCCGTCATAATCCCCATAATACCGCCATAAAATGGGAACAACAAAACGATACCGGCAATACCCCCAATACCTGATTTCACTGCACGGTAATAACGCTCAAGGGTACCATGCGCCATCAGTCCAATAAATAAAAACAGACCGATAACAATATCTAATCCTAAGTTAAAGCCATTGGTCGAAAAATAATTGATGTAATACATCAGTGCTAGCAGCAGTAAGATGATGGCCACCACGCGGCTGTCATCTAATTTTTGAGCCGGTGTATTAGTTTCAGGGGCTACATAAGCCTCTATTTTAATGAGCGCCGGATCTACTGTGGTCGGATTTTTTGGGTGCATCATGCGGTTGACTATTGGCAATACCACAATTAAAGCGGCCAAAATAATAAGATTATATGGAGCAAAAATCGTCTGTGATAAAGGAATTGCTTCGGTTAATACCCCACCTGAGAGCGTCTGCAAGTTATCGCCGCCCGTACTTAAGGTTAAGGGAATAGATCCTGAGAAGCCGCCATGCCAAATCACAAAACCAGAATAAGCCGCTGCCACCAATAAGGGATAATCCACATTAGGCACCTTTCTGGCCAAAGACTTGGCAAAAATAGCCCCGACCACCAGACCAAAACCCCAGTTAATCCATGAGCCTGCCAGCCCCACCAACGTTGAGATGACAATGGCTGTGGTCGGTGAGGTGACCTTTGAGGCCAGACTGTCTAAAAAACGTTGAATGATGGGCGCATTGGCAAAAGCGTAACCGGTAACCAACACCAGTGCCATCTGCATAGCAAAGCTGTGTAACGACCACAGACCACCGCCCCAGTGTCCCGCCATGGTCAGCACATCTTGTCCGGTCAATAAGACACCACCCAAAAAGGCAATCAGGGTTAACACAATGGAGAAAACAAAAGGAGAGGGTAAATAGCGATTAACCAGCTGAACGCTGGCATTGGTAAGCATCTGAAACATGACTAACTTCCTTGTGCTAAGTAAAGATAAGAACTTATAGTGGGGTCCATCCCTACTTAATGTTATGAGAAATAGGCGGCGTATGGTAGCGCAAATTTTAGATATTGAGAATAATTTTTATTAAAACTGGGGCTGTTTTTTGCCCAGCCCTTGAATCACAAACGCTATAGAGGCATCAACGTATGTGATAAAACCAGTGAATATAAAATTCATCCCGAGGTAAATTCCCATTTTTATGCCATTTGCGGTATCATAGGCGCACATTTTATATTCTGATAATCCTCTTAAAATCAACAAACTTAAATAGGTGATTTTGTGCGTCAAATACTCGTAACCAGTGCCCTGCCCTATGCCAATGGCCCTATTCACTTAGGACATTTGGTGGAATACATTCAAACTGACATTTGGGTACGAGCGATGAAGGCTCAAGGCCATCAAGTCACCTACGTTTGTGCCGATGACGCTCACGGCACCGCCATTATGCTAAAAGCTGAAGCCAATGGGGTCACGCCAGAGCAGCAAATCGCCACTGTAAAAGCCTCTCACGAAGCAGATTTTAGTAAATTCTTAATTGGTTTTGACAACTACCACTCTACTCACTCTGAAGAAAACCGTGAGCTATCTGAGTTAATTTATCGCCGTCTAAATGGTGAAGGTCATATCTCAACCAAAGATGTTGAGCAATTATTTGATCCAGAAAAAGGCTTATTTTTAGCCGACCGTTTCGTGAAAGGCGAATGCCCAGAATGTGGGGCTCAAGACCAATATGGTGATAACTGTGAAGTGTGCGGCACCACTTACAATGCCACTGAACTTAAAAACCCGTATTCGACCTTATCGGGTGCAACCCCTGTATTAAGAACCTCAAAACACTACTTCTTTAACCTGCCTGAATTTGAGAGCTTCTTAAAACAGTGGACCAAAGATGAGGGACGTTTACAGCCCTCAGTTTCTAACAAGCTTCAGGAGTGGTTTGAAGCCGGCCTTGCCAGCTGGGACATCTCACGTGATGCGCCCTATTTCGGCTTCAAAATCCCAGACACGCCAGAGGGTGAGCCGGATAAATACTTTTATGTGTGGCTAGATGCCCCTGTGGGCTATATGGCCAGTTTTAAAAACCTATGCAAACAGCGTCAAGGCTCCACTGATCCACAACAACCAGAATTGAGCTTCGATGATTATTGGTTACAAGAAAATCAGCATAAAACTGAGCTGTATCATTTCATCGGCAAAGACATTGTTTATTTCCACGCTTTATTTTGGCCCGCCATGCTGGCCGGCAGTGAATACCGTACCCCAACGGGGGTGTTCGCTCACGGCTTCTTAATGGTCAATGGCGATAAAATGAGCAAATCTCGCGGCACCTTTATCCAAGCCGAAACCTTTGCCAAACATTTAAACCCTGAGTATCTACGTTACTATTTCGCCAGCAAACTGTCTGAGAAAGTTGAAGACATTAATCTAGACTTTGCAGATTTTATGCAAAAGGTGAACTCAGACATGGTCGGTAAAGTGGTGAATATTGCCAGCCGTAGCGCCGGTTTTATTGCCAAAAAATATGATGGCATGCTCTCAGACAGCTGTGCTGAGCCTGAGTTATTAAATGAGATTGTGCGCGCTGGTGAAGAGATTGCTACGGCTTATGAAAATCGTGAGTTTAGCCGTGCCATGCGCCTGATCATGCAGTGCGCAGACAAGGCTAACGAATATATCGACAGCAAAAAGCCTTGGGCAATGGCCAAAGAAGAAGGCCGTGAACAAGAGGTTCAGGATGTATGTACAGTTGCTATCAATATTTTCCGTCAATTGATGGTGTATTTGGCGCCTGTGTTACCAGAGCTTACAGACAATGCCAAAGCCTTCTTAAATATTGATGACTTAAGCTTTGCCAGCCGCCATGAGTTATTGCTAGGTCATAAAATCAATAAGTTTAAGCCGTTAATGCAGCGTATTGAACAGGCTCAAATTGATGCTATGGTGGCAGACTCTAAACAAGACTTGTTGGCAACACCAACTGCTCAGGCCGATAACGTAGCTAAAGCAGCTCAAGCGTCAGAAACTAATGATCAGCAAGACAGCGACTACATAGAGTTTGATGACTTCATGAAAGTTGAAATGACGGTAGCTCAAGTACTTGAATGTAATCATGTTGAGGGTGCAGACAAGCTACTGCAGTTCACATTAGACATCGGCAAAGAGCAGCCCATTAATGTCTTTAGTGGCATTCGTAAATTCTATGAGCCTGAGCAACTGGCCAACAAAAAAGTGATCTGTGTCACTAATCTTGCCCCGCGCAAAATGAAATTTGGGGTGTCAGAAGGTATGATCTTATCATCAGGTGATCCAAAAACAGGACTGGTGGTCATCACGCTACCTGACGAGTGTAAAGTGGGCGATAAATTGGCTTAAGCCTTTTTAAGATAAGTGCCTCTTTATCATAAAAGCCGATGTTGTTAACATCGGCTTTTATATTATTTATATTTTATTTAGCTAGTTTTTTTATTTCCCACTTATGTTACATTATTGTAATATAGCCTTACACTGTTAAACCCCAATGGATTCGTAAATACTTATGCAGTCAAATTATTCCTCCTCTTTGCCTTATCGCAGCGCTGCTGCCACTCTTAATGCTCAACCAAAAAGTAACAAAGTTTGGCAAGGCTTATTGGCTTTGGGTATGGGCTTAAGCTTAGCTGCACTAAGTGGCTGCTCGGATGCCGATCAAGCGCAGCAAGAGCCTGTCGCTGATGCGCCTGCCAAAGAAGCCAAGACCATAGCCATTACTCAAATCGTTGAGCATCCCTCACTTGATGAGATTCGCCGCGGCATTACCGAAGAGTTGGCCGCCAATGATTATGTGGAAGGTAAAAACTTAACGGTGAATTTCCAAAGCGCACAAGGTAATACCGCCACCGCCGGTCAGATTGCCAAGCAGTTCGCCGGTGATATGCCAGATGCCATTGTGGCCATTTCTACCCCATCGGCACAAACTGTGGTGGCCTCTACTAAGAATATTCCGGTTATTTATACCGCCATCTCTGATCCTTTGGCCGCCAAACTAATTAATGAAAATAACGTACCGACCCAGCCGAATGTCACCGGCTTATCCAGTCAGCTGCCTATCGAGCCGCCGCTGGATTTAATCCAGAAGATTGTGCCACAGGCTAAGACCATTGGTTATGTATACAGCCCTGGGGAGGCCAACTCAGTCACGGTATTAAAGCAGCTACAAGCTGCCGCACCGGCTCGGGGTCTAAAAATATTAGAGGTGACTGCCAACCGTCCTAATGATGTGGCTATGGCAACCCGTAGCTTACAAGGCCGTGTCGATGTGATTTATACCTCACTTGATAACAATGTCATTAGTGCTTTTGAAGCCATGGCTGGCGCTGCTAATGAGATGAAAATCCCAGTCATTACCTCAGATGAGTTCAGTGTGCGCCGCGGTGCCACAGCAGCTTTAGGTGTTAATGACTATGATTTTGGCCGCGTGACCGGCAAGATGGTATACCGCGTGCTAAACGGTGAAGCGATTACCGATATCAAGCCTGAGGTAATGAACAAGCTAACTTTGTATGTCAGCCCAAAACATGCCCAACAGCAAGGGGTTAGCTTAGATCCCTCTATCTTAAAAGGGGCAGTTAACGTGGATGAGACCAAACCCAGTACTGAGCCCAATAAATAAACAATTGCCCTTAACTATTTAGGCAATGCTGAAGCAAACAGCAGATTTACCAGCAAACACGTCTTATAAATGGACCTTTATAAGAGCATTTTATTCTAGGAGATACACCCATGTTCAACCCCAATCGTTTTGTTAAGACCCTTATGTGGGGCGGTGTTGCTACCGCCATTTTAGCGGGTTGTAACCAGCAGCCGAGTACAGATACCGCCGCGCAAAGCAGCGATGACACCAAAGCTGGCACCTCAAGCGAAGTCAAGCACGTGGCCATTACCGCCATTGTTGAGCATCCTGCACTAGATGCTGTGCGTCAAGGGGTTGTTGAGGAGCTTGCCGAAGAAGGATTTGTGGAAGGCAAAAATCTTGAGATTAACTTCCAAAGTGCCCAAGGCAACACCGCCACCGCCGGTCAGATTGCCAAACAATTTGTCGGCGACAACCCCGATGTTATCGTGGCCATTGCAACCCCATCTGCCCAGTCTGTGGCCGCAGCAACCAATACCATTCCTTTGGTATTCTCAGCGGTGACCGATCCTGTAGAAGCCAAGCTATTAAAAAGCATGGATGGCTCTGGCACCAACGTAACGGGCGCCTCTGATGCCCTACCCTACGCGCCGCAAATTGACTTGATGAAGCAGATTATTCCTAGCCTAAAAAATGTCGGCTACGTATACAGCCCTGGTGAAGTCAACTCTACGGTCATCTTAAAGAATCTACAAGAACAGCTACAGCCTATGGGCATTACTGTGCACTCAGCACCAGCACAAAAAAGTAATGACATCGCTATGGCAGCTCGCAGTATTGCTGACAAAGTAGACGTTATCTATACCTCAACTGACAACAACGTTGTGTCCGCTTACGAGTCGCTATATCAAGTGGCCAAAGAAAGCAAAGTACCATTAATCGCCTCTGATACCAGCTCGGTTGAACGTGGCGCCATTGCCGCTTTAGGCGTGAACTATCATGACTTAGGTCGTGAAACTGGTAAAATCGTCGGCCGTATCTTAAAGGGTGAAAAACCAGGTGATATTCCTGTGTATACCCCAACTTCTTTAGACTTATATGTCAGCCCCACTCACGCTAAAGAGCAAGGCATTGAGCTGTCAAAAGAAGTGATGGACCAAGCCAAAGAAGTGGTTAAATAGACCGTTTTAGGGCAAAAATATTGAGTCAGTCAAATAAAAGGCACATGATCTTCATGTGCTTTTTAGATTGTTTAAATTTGGCGTTATTTGCTAGAATAAATCTTTTTTGGCCAGATGACTATTTATTGCCTAGGTAGTGGTCTTATATTACTGGTGAGTGTTTTGCTGACAATTCAAGAATTACGCAGCCCTAAGACTCATCGGTTTACCCTAATTGCAGATTATTTAATCTGTTAAATCCACTTTGGCTAACTGTCTATTGACTGTGCTGGTATATTATTTTATTTAAGTGTTGCCAGCTCACACAATCAATAGTAGCAAGCTGAACACTAAGCGGTGGCTTAATCTCTTATGTCTCTCATTGCTTTTTTTGGTGCTCTTGAAAGTGGCCTCATCTATGCCTTAGTGGCTTTAGGTGTCCTACTTTCTTTTCGAACCCTAGATTTCCCAGATTTGACAGCAGATGGTAGCTTCCCGCTGGGTGGCGCGATTGCTGGTATCTCTATTGTGTCTGGTATAGACCCCTGGATTGCTTGTGGTTTGGGTATGCTCGCTGGTGCAGCCGCTGGTGTGGTCACTGCTTTTTTACACGTGAAGTTGGGAATTTTGCAGCTTTTGGCCAGTATTTTGGTCATGGTCGCTTTGTACTCAGTCAACCTACGTATTATGGGTGCCCCTAACTTACCTTTGCTAGGTGAGCAAACGGTATTTAGCACGTTGGTGACCAATGAAAATGGATACTGGATGCGCTGCTTGATTATCGGGGCGGTGGTATTGGTGGCCAAGCTGATTCTGGACTGGTTCTTTAGTACAGAAGCCGGTCTTTCGATGCGCGCTACTGGATCAAACCTACGTATGGCACAGGCTCAAGGTATTAATACCTCATGGATGACGGTCATTGGTATGGCCATCTCCAACGCCTTGATTGCTTTGGGCGGCGCACTATTTGTGCAGACCCAAGGCGGCGCTGATATCTCTATTGGTATTGGTACCATTGTTATTGGTCTGGCTGCGGTTATTATTGGTGAGACCATTATCCCCGCTAAGCGTATTTGGCTAATTACCCTTGCGGTTATTTTAGGTGCGGTTATCTATAAGCTATTTATTCAGGTGGCTTTATCGAGCAGTACCTTACGCAGTATTGGCTTTGGCTCGCAAGACTTGAACTTAATCACAGCGTTATTGGTGGTCATTGCTCTACAACTGCCATCCATTAAGTCAAAACTGTTGTCCGGTCGCCGTAGCAGCTAACCTTTATTAACCATTTAATTCAGACCCTCTGAAATAAGAAGGATATCGCCTTATGATGCAAGCCAATGACCTACGACTGACCTTTAACCGAGGTACTCCGATAGAAAACCCTGCGCTGCGTGGCATTAGCTTAAACATCGCTGAAGGCGAGTTTGTGACCGTAATTGGCACCAACGGCGCAGGCAAATCTACTTTTTTGAACGCAGTAAGCGGCACCACCCGTGTTGATAGCGGCTCAATCTTATTAAACGGTGTTGATGTCACCAAAAAAAGTGCGCACCAAAGAGCGCACTGGGTGGCTCGGGTATTCCAAGACCCTATGGCCGGTACTTGTGAAGCACTAACCATTGAAGAAAACCTTGCGTTAGCCTATAAACGTGGTGGTAAACGTGGTTTAAGCTTTGCGCTTAATAATAAAAACCGTGATTTGTTCCGTGAAAAGCTGTCTATCCTAAAGCTGGGACTTGAAAACCGCTTAACCGATAGAATGGGGTTATTATCAGGGGGTCAACGTCAAGCAGTCAGTCTGCTTATGGCCTCATTACAGCCCTCAAAAATCTTATTACTTGATGAACATACCGCAGCTTTAGACCCCAAAACTGCCGCTTTTGTCTTGGAGCTGACCGATAAGATTGTCACAGACAACAATCTGACCACCATGATGGTCACCCACTCCATGCAGCAAGCCTTAACCCACGGCGATCGCACCGTGATGCTGCACCAAGGCCAAGTGGTATTAGATGTCTCCGGTGATGTACGACAAGGTATGACTGTGCATGATCTATTAGATATGTTTGAGCAAACTCGGGGTGAAAAGGTAGAGGATGACAGCCTGATTTTAAGCTAATTTCTCACGGCTGACGAGCAGCTCATGCCGTTACAAACCTAAAAAACCCGCCTCAAGTTGAGGCGGGTTTTTAGTTAATAGCACGGTATAGATAGCGACTAAAGCTTAAATATCAAACTCTAAAGCACGGTCGCCTTTATCATCTTGAATGCGTGTTGGCAGACCAATATTGTTCAATAGATTAATAAAGGGTTTAACATCAAGCTCTTCAACGTTTGCCATGTGCCCCACATCCCACTCACCAGTGGCCACTAGCATGGCAGCTGCGACAGGTGGCACGCCTGCGGTGTAAGAGATACCTTGGCTACCCACCTCGTTGTAGGCTTCTTTGTGATCAGAGACGTTGTAGATAAAGATCTCAGTGTCTACACCATTGATTTTACCCTTCACTTTATCACCAATACAGGTTTTGCCCGTATAGTTTGGTGCCAGTGAACTTGGGTCAGGCAGAACAGCTTTTACCACTTTAAGTGGCACCACTTCTTGACCCTCAGCCGTTACTACTGGCTGCTCTGATAACAAACCTAGGTTTTGTAGTACGGTGAATACATTGATGTAATGGTCACCAAAGCCCATCCAAAAGCGAATGTTTGGCACATCTAGGTTGGCAGATAAAGAGTGGATTTCGTCATGACCACTTAAATAACTGTTTTGCTCACCCACCACAGGCAAGTCATCGGTGCGTTTTACCTCAAACATTTTATTTGATTGCCACTGGCTGTTTTGCCAAGAATACACCGTACCGGTAAACTCACGGAAATTAATCTCTGGATCAAAGTTGGTGGCGAAGTATTTGCCATGGCTACCGGCGTTGATATCAATGATATCGATATCAGTCACTGAGCCTTTGTCCATCATATCGTAGCCGGCACGGGCATAAGCATTGACCACACCTGGATCGAAGCCTGCCCCTAAGATGGCAGTAATGTTATTGGCTGCACAGCGCTCTTTGCGCTTCCACTCGTAGTTGCCATACCATGGCGGGGTCTCACAAATCTTGCGAGGGTCTTCATGAATGGCCGTGTCAATATAAGCTGCACCGGTGTTAATACAAGCTTCAAGTACCGTCATGTTAACAAAGGCTGAGCCCACGTTAATCACAATCTGAGCACCTGTTTGGTTAATTAACTCAGCAACCGCTTCAGAATCCATGGCATCTACAGCATGTGTATGCAGTGTCGCTGGCTGATTAAAGCTGTTCTTTTCTACCACGCTGGCTGCGATGTCATCACATTTTTGTTTGGTGCGTGAAGCGATATGTAACTCCCCAAGCACATCATTATGCATGGCACATTTGTGAGCCACAACTTGGGCTACGCCGCCTGCGCCGATGATTAGAACGTTGCGTTTGGGGGTTTGAGTGTTAGTAGTCAATCTGGAAATCCTCCTTAGTGGGTCAACTTAATGATTAATGTGTTGACGCCGTGAGTGTTGTGCGTGAATTAAAAAGGAAGAATTGGGAAAACCCACGCACCCGAAATTACTTTAGTCAAACTTTTTGGTGCGCTTAGCACGCTTTACTACAATGACACCCAGCGCGATAATCAGTCCAAAAAGTTCTGGTACTAAAAACCGAGCATTATAATGTCAAATGTCTAAATTTGCGACAGTCATTTACGTCATTTTTAGACAAATAAGTAAGCTCACTTACTAGGCTTGTCTTAACGAAAATGACCATCGCAGTTTTGGGGTAATGGATAAGCTGATAGGTTAAGATAGACTGGCTTTAAAGTCTTCATAACCAAAGGTTTTTTGGACTGTAAGCTCACCTTGCTCATCACAAATAACAATGGCTGGCATCGCCACACCATTAAACCAGTTTTTCTTAACCATAGTGTAGCCCGCTGCATTGCCAAAAGATACCTTATCGCCAATAGTTAACGGCTTATCTAGCGCATATTCACCAAAGATATCACCGGCTAAGCAAGATTTACCATAAATAATGGTGCTGTCATCGCTTTGCTGCGAGGTAATTTGGCACGCTTCGTCGTTAATCTGTACCAAAGGCGCAGTCTCACGATAAATCAATAAGTCGAGCATATGTGCTTCAATAGACGCATCCACCACGGCCAGTGGCTTACCATTATGCAGCGTATCTAGCACGGTGGTTACCAATTTAGCAGCATTATGAATACAGGCCTCGCCTGGCTCTAAATACACTTGTACGCCGTATTTTTCACTAAAGCTCTTCAAGCGCTGCGCCAACTTCTCTAGCGGATAATCTGGGGCAATAAAATGAATACCACCGCCTAGACTGACCCATTCAAGCTGATAAAACAGCTCCCCAAACTTAGCTTCAATATCAGCCAGACTGTCACTAAACGCCTCAAAGCTGTTATTTTCACAATTATTATGGATCATAACCCCAGTGATGTCGTCAATAACCGGCTTGATTTTTTCGATATCATGCTCACCCAGACGGCTAAAAGGACGTGCTGGATCGGCAATAATAAATGAAGAATTGCTGGTTTTTGGGTTAATACGCAAACCCACAGGAATGCCTTGAGCTTTGGCTTTGTCTTTAAAGGCATGCAGCTGATTGAATGAGTTAAAGATGATTTTGTCGGCATAGGTTAACACCTCATCAATCTCATCTGCACTATAAGCGACACTATAAGCATGCGTCTCTTTATCCTCACCAAACTCTTCTTTGCCCAAGCGCACCTCATTTAAAGATGATGAGGTGGTGCCATGTAGATAAGGCGTCATCTCATCAAACACCCCCCAAGTGGCAAAGCATTTTAAAGCCAATAACGCCTTAGCACCCGACAGATCACACAGACGCTGTACAATTTGTAGATTTTGCTTCAAGGCAGCAATATCAATTTGATAGTAAGGGGTTTTAAGCATATTTTTTCCCAAATAAAGTAAAAATAGTTAAAAAGTAGACCTATGAGGAGAAGCCCCTCAGTAATAACTTAAGCTGACTATATGCCGTCAAAGTTTGCAAATTCAAACTTAAACGGTTAATTATTTTTTGATGCCTTTTAGCGGATAATCTAATTTATCAGCCTCAGGATGAAACGCATAGCATATCGCCTGTTTGTGACCCTGCTCCCAGCTCTCAGATGTGGGAAATAACACCGACATCTCATAAAATGACTTTTGGTACTCTTTACCGATATAGTGCTTAAACTCATCTTCACAGATATCTAGCATCTCCTCAAAGAACTCAGGTGTCTCTAAGCGGGCCTGAGCAGTGGCGGGCAAAGCATGGATATAATACACCTCATTGTCATGGGCGGCGTCACAGGCTAATGACTCAATCGCCAGATTGGTAATCGACGAGCCAGCGTCCTCATTAACCTCAGTATCCTCAGGGCTGGCATCATTAAAGCACATCCCTACGAATATCTCATCAGCACCGTGTTCAACCGGTTTACTGTCTTTAGCCTTGGTACATCCTGTGGCCAAAGCCATCATCACTAAACTCAGCGCAACAGATTTAATAGACAGCCTACGCGGGTCTATAGACAACTTGATCAATTTATCTCCTTCAAATATCAATAAGTAATGACACCGCTGCATACGCTGTCAGATGAATAATGGTTTTAGTGTTTATTTAGTTTAAAAATAAATAGCTCGCTTATAAACGCCAGTTGCTCAGACTAAAAAATTATCGCGCCAAATACTCGGTCATCTCCTCTACCCCGTGTAGGCTCATGGGGTACATATGACCTTGCATCAGCTTTTTAATTTCACCTATGGTGTGGGTGTAGTCCCAATAGGCAGCATCTTCAGGATTGAGCCACGCCACCTTATCAAAGTGATCGGTCACTCTTTTGAGCCAAACTGCACCCGGCTCAGCATTCATATACTCCACACTACCGCCTACAGAAAACAGCTCATAAGGCGACATAGAGGCATCGCCAACGAAGATAACTCGGTATTCGCGGCCATATTTTTGCAGCAGCTCCATGGTTGGGGTACGCTCTGCATGCCGGCGCTGATTGTTTTTCCATACATAGTCATAAAGACAGTTGTGGAAGTAGAAAAACTCTAAGGTTTTAAACTCGTTTTTGGCCGCTGAGAACAACCTCTCAAGCGCTTCAATGTGTATGTCCATGCTACCCCCCACATCGAATAGCATCAGCACTTTGACCCTATTACGGCGCTCCGGCTGCATATGGATATCAAGCACTCCTTTTTTGGCCGTCCGCTTAATGGTCTCTTTGATATCTAGCTCATCGGCACTGCCGGTACGAGCGAATTGACGCAGATTGCGCAGCGCCATCTGCAACTGACGGGTACCCAGCAGCTTATCATCGTCAAGGTCGCGGTATTTGCGCTGCTCCCATACTTTAACAGCGCTACGCTTACGAGACTCACCGCCAACCCGTACCCCTTCAGGGTGGTCGCCATAAGCACCAAAAGGAGAGCTGCCTCCAGTGCCGACCCATTTGCTGCCACCTTGATGACGCTCTTTTTGCTCTTTTAAGCGCTCCTCTAACGCCTTCATCAGCTCCTCAAGCGAGCCGTATTTTTTGAGTAGGCGTCGCTGCTCTTCGGTCAAGTTTTTTGGATCAAGCTTAAGATCAAGCCACTCTTGAGGAATGTCGGTCAATTTTGCCATCAGCTCATCGATGTCCAGACTATCAACGCCCTCGAAATAATCGGCCATGGCACGGTCAAACTTATCAAAATGACGCTCATCTTTGACCATACACAGCTTAATAAGCCGGTACATATCCTCACGACTAGCAAAGTACCACAGGTCTTTATCCTCAGGAAACTGTTTAGATAGTTCAGGATGCGGCTGACGCATTAATCCCTTATCAAGCGCCGCATTTAAGTCAAGCAGCTCACGGGTACTGACCGGCACCCCATAAGTGCGCAAGGTATAAAACAGTTTTACAAACATATCAGCCTAACCTTTTTTTATGACACCGATTCGATACTTTTAAGCTTATGCATAAGCCGCCATCTTCCATCATTAGCGGCGCATCATATTGGCGAAGCGCTGTAATAAGGTAATGTCAGCTTCATTTTTTAACAAGGCGCCATACAGAGGTGGAATTGATTTTTCGCCGCGTAAGTTTTCCTCAAGCTCTTCTTGTGCCATGTCATCAGCCAATAACAAGGTCAACCAGTCCACCAGCTCAGACGTTGAGGGCGGCTTTTTAAGACCTTGAAGATTGCGCAGCTTATAGAAGATATCTAATGCATCATTGACCAGCTTTTCTTGAATATTGGGAAAATGCACATCGATGATTTGACGCATGGTTTGCTCTTCTGGGAAGTCAATATAATGGAAAAAGCAGCGACGTAAAAAAGCATCTGGCAGTTCTTTTTCGTTGTTTGAGGTGATAATCACAACAGGGCGTTTATCAGCGGTGATGGTTTCTCCTGTCTCATAAACATAAAAAGACATCTTATCTAGCTCATGCAGCAAGTCGTTTGGGAACTCAATATCGGCCTTGTCAATCTCATCGATTAATAACACACTGCGCTCATCTGAGGTAAAGGCTTCCCATAATTTACCAGGTTTAATGTAGTTATTGATGTCATACACTCTATCATCGCCCAATTGCGAATCACGCAGACGCGATACCGCATCGTACTCATACAGCCCCTGCTCAGCTTTGGTGGTCGACTTGATATGCCAAGTAATAAGCGGCATGCCCAAGCTTGCGGCCACCTCTTCTGCCAATAAAGTCTTACCTGTGCCCGGCTCGCCTTTAATCAGCAGTGGCTTTTGCAAAGTAATGGCTGCATTCACGGCCAACTGTAGGTCGTCAGTGGCGATATAGCTTTGGGTGCCGGTAAACTGAGTATTTTTTGTTTGATCAAGATTAGATTGGGTCATAATAAGTCTCTTCTCACTAAAGATAAGGTGGATGTTGTAATAAATAACAAGGGGTAGCCATTAGGTTTGAGCACTATTTTTAGAGCTTAGCGCATGTTTATGCACATTTTAAACATCATATCAGTCTCTAATGTTAACCAAGCTTAATTGGATTTAATGAGGTTTAACTAAGCTCAATTAGGCTGCGTGTTTTATTGACTGATTTTGCTGATAAATAGTTGCTCACTAACCATAGCGAATAAGAGGAAGATTGCGGCAATTGTCATGTGTCTGTCATGTATCATGGCTAAGCGAGATTAGCGCAATCTAAATTGTGAGGGGCTAAGACCGGTAATAGGCAAACAATACCTTGTTTACCCACCCGCCTTGCTCATTGTCTGTTGTTATTAAGGCCGGCTTTACTTTTAAGGGTTTAATAGCGTGTGCCTAATACGTGTATGACTTGTTATCAGTTATCTTTATTGCTGTCTTTGGCGATAGGCACAGACTTTTGGGTTTTTACCAGTTCAGCCTGACTTGCTTCAGTATCCCCCTGTACCAAGTCAACATAGTTGGCGGAGGCCAATTGCATATTGGCTTTTTCATCAGCGATGGCTTGTTGACGCGCCTGTTCAGCACTGGACTCAACGGCATTTTTAATCATTTGCCAAATAAAGCCTAAAACCAACCCAACCGCAAATACCACCAAGATAGGTAGCAAGCTGCGCATGGCTGCACCCGGTTCTTTCATTAAGATACCATAGATCACCCCGATACTGGCCGGAGCAATATCGCCGGTCTCGCCAGCGGCAGATCCAGGTGCCAGCAAAATAGCGAACACAGCTAGCCAGCTCATACCACCAAAGGGACTGGGCAGCACTCTAACCACCAAAAGCCACAACAACAGCACCATCACTGAAAACCCAACATAGGCATACATGGGCAGCATATCAGGCGGCACATTGGCCACAAAATGGCTCCACCAGATCGTCAGTCGGCTCGCCGCATCGCTGATGTCATCCAGCGGTAAATTAATAACAATATTGCGTAACCATTCCATGCAATGCTCAGTCTTCAAGTAATTAACGTTAAATTAAACTTACTGCCAAGGCCAGTCAGACCAAAGCAAATCTTGTCTTTCATTTGCCATATTCTACCATGAGTTAACTAATAATAAATCCATGGCTGATAGCTAATCGGCAGCTATTAATAAACTTTTAAGTCGTTATTAAGCGGCAAATTTGGCCAAAAAGTGTGTCTTTTGACCAATAAACCCCTATTTTAAATGTTTTCTACACCAAATGAAAAATTAAATCCATTTATCAATCATAACGCTTATCTTGACCCTCTTTCATACGCGCCTGTGCCTGCGCCAATAGCACATCTGAGGGTGGGGTTTGTACAAAATAGCCTTGTGATTGTAATTTTTCAATCACGTCATCTTTATTGACTCTGGCCAGTTTTTTGGTTTCTGCTAAGTCCAAATGCATTAAGAATTTTGGCTCGCCCAAGCTTTGACGTAAGTCCTTGGGTAACACGCCCAGCCAATCTTTAATTTCATCGGTATCATTGGGATAGTCAGGGCGTGCAATATAGACATACATCTCGCTGCGTTTGGGAAATTTATAAATATCACAATGCATTACATACTACCTTTACAGTTAAAAAAATTAAGGAGTGATCCATTTAGGGCGCCATACAATCAAATTTAGGGCGACATACAATCAAAAAAGCTAGCTTTGGCAGACCAAGCTTATTGTCATAATCAAAATTTTGTCACGCTACCATAATACAACACGTGCGCCTTTTGGGTGGCTATAATAACGAATATGCTAACAAACGCAACACAAGCATAGCCTTGCCATCTCATATAGGCGGACACGGCCTGCTAAGCGCATAAGCCAGTTTAAGATTTTGCCAAGGCTTTTATTAAGTTGCGGCGTAGATTTTCGCTAAATGTTTACTCATCCAAGGTGCTGTATAATTCGCTGAGAATTTGTCACTTGTAAATTTGGCGCACACCTTTCATAATAAGGGCGTTTTTCAGGAGAGCGCAGTAAGCTTTTTAAGGCAAGTTAACTTCATGTGAGTGAACCGCATTAATAAATAAGACTGCCACCGAAGGCGTAAGCACCCTGCCAATCGCTCAGGTAACCGGACTGAATGACTCATTAGCCCACCGCCACAGCTGACCTATTAAGCTTATGGCCAGACGACTCATTACGGCAATAGCTATAAACTGCTGACAATGAGGTGGGCTTCAAAGCACAGCTATAGCCTGCGTTTTGAGACAACAATGACAAATCTGGAGAGTGGTACTTCAAGCATAAGTACCCACCGAAGGGGAAAAGATAGCGGTGATAGGCCACTATCGAAAATCTCAGGTCACAGGACAGATGGGGCAAATAAGTATTTCGAGAGACTTTATCAGTGATTGCTGATAAGGCTAATGACTCGGCGACTTATTTGCCTTTTTTTATGCCATTTTTAGGCCTTTTATTTTTGGCTTTCATTTTTATTAATGATTTTTTTGATGATTTGCTATCCGCATCATTTACGATACAGTAGTTATTCACTTAAGTTTTATTAACTGCTTTTATTACTAACCATAAGGATTTGTCATGACCACCTTACAACGTACCCCTTTTTATCAGTCGCATTTAGACAATAACGGTAAGATTGTTGATTTTTCTGGCTGGGAGCTGCCCATCCATTACGGATCTCAAATTGATGAGCACGAAGCAGTCCGTACCGATGCCGGTATGTTTGATGTGTCACATATGGTGATTACTGATGTTGAAGGCGCTCAGGCAAAAGCTTGGCTACAAAAGCTGTTGGCAAATGACGTGGCCAAACTAAAGACTGTCGGCAAAGCGCTGTACTCTGGCATGCTAAACGCAGACGGCGGTGTTATTGACGATTTGATTGTCTATTTGATCAACGAAGATGAAACCCAATACCGTATTATCTCAAACGCCGCTACCCGTGATAAAGACTTGGCTCAGTTTAATAAAGTGGCCGAAGATTTCGATGTGCGCCTAACAGAACGTCCTGAATTGGCAATCTTAGCCATTCAAGGTCCAAAAGCTGTGGCCAAATTAAAACGAGCCAAACCTGCTTGGGCGGATACTTTAGATGCTCTTAAACCTTTTGTTGGTGCAGATTTAACCGATATCGAAGGCAATGACTGGTTTGTGGCGCGTACCGGCTATACTGGTGAAGATGGTGTTGAGGTTATTTTGCATGGTGATCACGCCTCTGACTTTTACAAATTATTATTAGAGCATGAAATCAAGCCAGCTGGTCTGGGCGCACGAGATACCTTGCGTATGGAAGCTGGCATGAACTTATACGGCCATGACATGGACGATACAGTGAGCCCTTATGAGTGCAACATGGGCTGGACCTTGGCATTAAAAGATGACCGTGATTTTGTGGGCCGTGAAGCTTTAGTTGCCAAGCGCAAGCAGTCACAAGAAGAAGGTAGCGCCATGAAGCAGGTGGGCTTATTGCTTGAGACCCGCGGCGTACTGCGTGAAGGTATGAGTGTTACCATCAATCAAGGCACAGATAAAGAAAGTAGCGGTATTATCACCAGCGGTACTTTCTCGCCTACCCTAAAACAATCTATCGCCATCGCACGTGTTCCAGAGTCAGTCACCGATGAAGACACGGTACAAGTCGATTTACGCGGCAAGGGTAAATTTGTCGATGTCCGTGTGTTAAAGCTGCCCTTTGTGCGTAATGGCGCTAAGCAATTTGACTAATAGCCATTTATTGCTCTGCTAGCCAAGCTGTGCCCTGATTTAAGGCCTATTTTCGACCAAATTTCTATCGCATTTTTATTTTTTTGGTAATCGAAAATAGGCGCTAATAAACCCTGCAATTGTTTGCTATAGTAAGAGCGAATTTGCCCCAGTAGCGGATTTATTTAACCTTTTAATTCAACTACTTAATATTTTATTATTGTTTGATTTTTTAACCCCAGGAGAAAAACATGAGTAATGTTCCATCAGAGCTAAAGTACGTTGCCAGCCATGAGTGGCTACGTTTGGAAGACGACGGTACCGTAACCGTTGGTATCACTGACCACGCTCAAGAAGCCCTTGGCGATATCGTTTATGTTGAGCTACCAGACGTCGGTGACACTGTGGCCGTTGACGACGAAGTGGCTGTCGTTGAGTCTGTAAAAGCCGCCTCTGACGTTTATGCCCCGCTTACTGGTGAAGTTGTGGCGATTAACGAAGCGCTTGAAGATGATCCTGAAGTTATCAATACCGACCCATACGGTGAAGGTTGGATGTATCGTATCAAGCCTGACAATGCTGATGACTTTGAGTCATTATTATCGGCTGAAGAGTACCAAGCTGAACTATAAGTAACGCTTTATTGTCCATCAGTGTGTTAGATCAGCATTGCCTCTGACATGAGGTAATGCTGAGTTTTAAGACTTATTTTATAGTGCTTAAAATATAGAGTCTTAAGCTAAGTCTCTAAATTTAAAGAGATGAAACTGGGGAAAACCTTATCAGTTGTCCCCCCTTATGATTTGCAAAGGGTATGCTGGTATGAACAACGACAACAGTCACCAAGACAGTAACGCGAATGCTGCTAACCTTGAGGCGGCGAATAATGAGCAGGCGCTCAGCCCAAAAGCCCCTTATCTGGAAGCTTTTACAAACGTGGTGGAGTCGCGTCGCTCGGTAAGAAGATTTACTGACACGCCCATTTCAGATGACGTGCTACGTGACTGCTTGCGATTGGCCATGCTCGCCCCGAACTCAAGCAACTTACAGCCTTGGGAGTTTTATGTCATTAACACGCCAAAGAAGCGTGCTAAGGCCAATAAAATTTGTATGAACCAAAACGGTGCCAGAACCGCAAATCGGCTTATTGCTGTGGTGGCAAGAACGGACACTTGGCGCGATAACGCCAAACAAAATATTCGCAAGTTCCCAGATGGCGCTGCGCCAAAAAAGGTGCGTGATTATTACGAAAGAATTGTTCCATTAGATTTTCTGCGTGGACCAGCTGGCATTATTTCGATTGCCAAGTGGGGCATGACAAAGGCCGTTCGTCAATTTAAAGGCCCTGTTAAATCACCTTATTATACCTATGAAGATATCAAAAACTGGGCGATGTATAACACGGCTCTTGCTGCAGAAAACTTAATTTTAGCCTTACGTGCTCACGGCTTTGACAGCTGTGCTATGGGTGGCTTTGATGAGCCTGCCCTAAAAAAACTGCTCAAACTTGGCAATCACCATCATGTGGTTATGATGATTGGTGCCGGAGAGCGTGCTGATAATGGTATATACCACAGTCAGTTCCGTTTCGATTACGATCAATTCGTCAAAGAAGTTTAACCTACTTTTTTATCCTACTTTTATTACCGCCTCATCATTCCCTACGTTAGCGGATTGGTGATTTAATCAAGCTCAATTTTGACCTTCAACTTGATACAAAGGACAACCATGACTTCAGCAAATTCAACCACTACCAGTAATGGCTTATCTTTTGATGGGCTGTTTGATGAAGCCCGTTTTGTCGCTAGACACTTAGGTTCAGGCGCCAACGACCAAGCCGAAATGCTAAAAGCAGTCGGTTATGAGGATATGGACAGTTTTATCGCTGATACCGTGCCAGAAGCTGTGCGTATGAACCGCGAATTAGACCTACCTAAAGCCATGAGCGAGCACAATGCCTTAGCCAAATTGCGTGCTATGGCAGACGATATCACCGTCAACAAAAGCTATATCGGCCAAGGCTATTCTCCTGTGCGTATGCCTGCGGTCATTCAGCGCAACGTACTAGAAAATCCAGGCTGGTACACAGCTTACACCCCTTATCAAGCTGAAATCTCACAAGGTCGTCTAGAAGCACTGCTAAACTTCCAACAAGTCTGTATCGATTTGACAGGTCTTGAGATGGCCGGCGCCTCTTTATTAGATGAAGCAACAGCCGCCGCTGAAGGTATGGCCATGGCCAAGCGAGTCAGCAAAAGCAAATCAAACCAATTCTTCGTTGATGAGCGCGTATATCCGCAGACCCTAGATGTTATCAAAACCCGTGCTAAGTACTTCGGTTGGGACGTTGTGGTCGGTGATTTTGAAACTGCCAAATCTGGCGACTTCTTCGGTGCCCTATTCCAGTATGTGGGTAAAGAAGGCGACGTGGTAGATTTAACTGAGGTTATTGCTGCGGTTAAACAGAACAAAACGTATGCGCTTGTGGTCAGCGATATCATGAGCTTGGTACTGCTAAAATCACCCGCTGCTATGGGCGCCGATGTGGCTTTGGGTAGTACGCAGCGTTTTGGTATTCCTATGGGCTTTGGTGGTCCACATGCGGCCTACTTTGCCTTCACAGATAAAGCCAAACGATCAGCGCCAGGCCGTATTATCGGGGTATCAAAAGACGCCCAAGGCAATACAGCGCTACGTATGGCGCTACAAACTCGTGAGCAGCACATTCGCCGCGAAAAGGCCAACTCAAACATCTGTACCTCTCAGGTGCTATTGGCCAACTTGGCTGGTATGTATGCGGTATACCATGGCCCTGAAGGCCTAAAGCGCATTGCCACTCGCATCCATGCTATGGCAACTGCCTTTAGTGATGCCATTAAAGCGGCTGGCGATGAGCTAAAAGTGGTTCATGATCAAATCTTTGATACGGTATTGATCGATTGCGGCTCAGAAAAACTGGCCACTCAAATCTATGAGAACGCTGAAAACCTAGGTTATAACTTATGGCGTGAAGGCGACAGCAAGTTGTCGGTGTCTTTCTCTGAAACCAGTAATGCAGCAGACTTTGAAACCTTAACTCAGCTGTTCACCAACAAAGCAGAAGCCTTACCTAGCGATGCTCGTGTCTCTTTAGATTCAGCGGTATTGCGTACCGATGCTATTTTGACTCACCCTGTGTTTAATTCGCATCACACCGAACACGAAATGCTACGCTACTTGAAAAAGCTTGAAGACAAAGACTTGGCCATGAACCGTAGCATGATTTCGCTTGGCAGCTGTACCATGAAGCTCAATGCCACCAGCGAAATGTTACCCATCACTTGGAATGAGTTTGCCAATGTGCATCCTTTCGCCCCTCGTGACCAAGTTACCGGTTACATCGCTATGATTGAAAGCCTGCAAGAGCAGTTAAAAGCCATCACCGGCTTTGATGATATCTCTATGCAGCCAAACTCAGGCGCCTCTGGTGAGTACGCAGGTCTATTGGCCATCCGCCGTTACCATGAATCATTGGGTCAAACTGAGCGTGATGTGTGTTTAATCCCTAAATCTGCCCATGGCACCAACCCTGCGACTGCTCAAATGATGGGCATGAAAGTTGTGGTAGTAGATACCGACGAAAACGGTAACGTCGATGTGGATGACCTAAAGGCGAAGTGTGAAGCGCACAGTGCAAACTTGGGTGCCTTGATGATCACTTATCCCTCAACGCATGGGGTGTTTGAAGCGGGTATCCGTGATATCTGTAGCTTAATTCACAGCCATGGCGGTCAAGTGTATATGGATGGCGCCAACATGAACGCTCAGGTGGGCATTATGCAGCCAGCTGAAGTGGGCGCGGATGTGCTACACATGAACCTACACAAAACCTTCTGTATCCCTCATGGCGGCGGCGGTCCAGGCATGGGTCCTATTGGCATGAAGTCGCATCTTGCACCTTTTAAAGCCAACCACAGCGTAACCCCTGTGTTTAATGCACCAAAAGATACCACGGCGGTCTCTGCAGCCCCTTATGGCTCGGCAAGTATCTTACCTATCTCATGGATGTATATCACCATGATGGGCCGTGATGGTCTACTGTCAGCCACTAAGACTGCGCTGCTTAACGCCAACTACGTGGCCAGTCAGTTAAAAGACGATTACCCTGTGTTATATACTGGCAAAAACGGCCGTGTGGCGCACGAGTGTATTATTGATATTCGCCCGCTCAAAGAAGAAACCGGCATCACTGAAGCAGACATTGCCAAGCGTCTTATGGACTACGGCTTCCATGCGCCTACCATGAGCTTCCCTGTGGCTGGCACCTTGATGATTGAGCCTACTGAGTCTGAAGCTAAGCATGAGCTTGACCGCTTTATTGCTGCGCTAAAATCTATCAAGCAAGAAGCCATGAAAGTAAAAGCGGGCACAGACGGCTGGACGTTAGAGGACAATCCTCTGGTCAATGCACCGCACACTGCCTTTGTGATTACTGGTGCTGAGTGGTCACACCCATACAGCCGTGATACCGCAGCCTTCCCATTAGACTATATCCGTGAGCACAAATTCTGGCCATCTGTGGGCCGTATTGATGATGTGTATGGCGATAAAAACCTAATGTGTAGCTGCCCAAGTATCGAAAATTATATGTAGGTAGGATGTAGCAGACAGCTTAGATGGGCATGTAAGCCTTCAATAAGCTAAGCTGCTATTGATACGCTGCTATTACTTAATGAGTAACAACAAAAAAACCTTCAGGTCCAAGACTTGAAGGTTTTTTTGTATGCAGTGTATTATGATAAGACTCATTCATGAGATTATATTAACGAGCTTACCTTATGTTAAAGCTACCCCTGCCTAATATTGTGCCTTTAAAAAAACCTGATAAACATCATAAACCATCCCATAAACTGATGACCCATGGCGACTCAGAGCGTCCTTTTGTGGTGTTAATCCATGGACTGCATCAAAAAGACTGGATTATGACGCCATTGGCCAAGCAGTTACAAAACCGTGGTTTTGCCACCCATCAGCATAATTATCACAGCCTGCGTGAGCGTATTGATCAGCACAGTAAACGCTTAAATCAGTGGCTCACTGAGCATCACAATCCTGCCATCGCCATCCATTTGGTCGGACACAGCTTGGGCGGCTTGGTCATTCGAGATTTTGTGGCGCGTTATCCACACTGGAAAATTGGCCGCTGCGTTACCTTAGGCACACCACATAATGGCAGTACCACCGCCAAATACATGAGTACATTGGCGGCGCCTTTGGTGGGACACTCATTTAAAAATGCATTAGATGGCCAAAGTGCCCCTTGGCCTAAAAGCATAAGCTTAGGCGTGATAGCCGGCGATGCCCCTTATGGCTTAGGGCAACTGGTGCTAAATTATCACAACCAAAAGGTTAACTTATCACAGCCGCAATCTGCCCACGATGGCACCGTTTATGTGTTTGAGACCCAGCTTAATGAGGCAACAGATCATATTATTATGCCCGTCTCACACACCGGCATGCTCATTAACCCAAAAGTAGCTGAGCAAACGGCCTACTTCTTAGACCATGGTTATTTTAAACGCCGCTAGTCATCCTCTTGCATGCTCATGCCCGCTTTTAGCGCTTCTTTGTGCGACGTGATAAGTGGAATTAAGGTGCTCATCACCCATTCATTGCGCCAACCTTTTAGACCCTCAGGCAGCTGCTCAAGTGGTAAGTCATAGGCCACAATTTCATATAAGCTTGACAGCCATTTTTTGCGCATCAGCACATTGGCAGGCACGCCAGTCTGTTCCTCATATTGCTTAATTACCTGATCGACCGCTTTTGAGACACTCTTATCTTTAGAACGGTAGGGTGGAAAAATCCGTGGTGGCTGCTCCTCTGGGCTTAGCGCCTTGGCCTGATTAATCACTTGGATCAGCTCATCACCATATAAGCGTACGATACTGCGGTGCATGGTGGTCTTTTGAGTCAGCTGCTTAATACTGGTTGGCATCTCTACCACCAAATCACGTACGGCTTGTTTTTTTAGCACAAAAGTCTTGGGCTGATTGGTCGCGCGAGCCAATGCCTCGCGCCAGCTAGATACCGCTTGTAATACCGCCAACTGCTCTGGGGTATAGCGAAAATCTGCCATAGCCAGATAAGTGGCGTCATCTTCGATATTGGCCGATTCATACAACTCTTTGGCATACAACTGACAGTCCTCAACCACTTTATCAGTTAAGCCCTGCTTGCTCAGTTGCTGCTGCAATATATCGTATAAATTGAGCAAATAACGCACATCATCAATGGCATAATTTTCTTGCTCATGGCTCAACGGACGTGCCAGCCAATCTGATTGGCTCTCTGCTTTTTCGACATGCACATCAAGCTCTTGGCTCAGTGCTTGCTGATACCCCATCTGTAGCTGTCCGGTTAGATAAGACAAAGCAATTTGAGTATCAAACACATTGGTGAGCGCAGGGCTTTCTGATAGCAGATAAAAAATACCCAGATCCTCACCGCAAGCATGCCAAATCATCAATGGCATCTCTTCTAATACCACCCAAAACTCCGTCAAATCAAGCTTCGGTGCATCAATCAAATAGATGGCTTTACCGGTATTAATCTGCACCAGCGCTAGAATAGGAAAGTAAGTATTGCGCTTAATGAATTCGGTATCTAGTGCCACCCGATCGCAGGTCTCTAAATCATCTAAACAGGCCTCTAGGGCATCAAAATCTGCCACCCAGTGCACAGGCAAATCTGCTGACGCTTGTCGCTCACGTGCAATAGCCTCAACATCTAGTAGCTTGCTGCTGTCATAAATAGAGGCAATTTTTTTGTCTGTAGATTGCGCTTTTGCTGCGGTTGTCTCGGATGCTACCTGTGTCATTGGGGTCTTCTTAAAAATTGGCGAAAAAGTTAAACAAATAAAATCACAAAATATAAAGGCTAAGAGCGGTTTTGTAGCGCTTGCGATAAGGTCATACTGTCTAAATACTCAAGCTCACCGCCCATAGGAATACCTTGTGCTATACGCGTGACCTTGCCCACATGGCGACGCACAGCTTCAGCGATAAAATGCGCGGTGGTCTGCCCCTCTACGGTGGTACTGGTGGCTAGGATAATCTCATCAACCGGTGCGGCTTTGACTCGGTTAACCAGCTGATCTATATTGAGGTCATCGGCATTAATACCATCTAATGGTGATAAATGCCCCCCTAGCACAAAATAGCGACCTCTATAGCCTGCGGCTTGCTCGATGGCCATGACATCAGCGGCGGTCTCTACCACACACAGCACGCTATCATCACGTCTAGGATCAACGCAGATAGGACAGATGTCATCATCACTAAAAGAATGGCATTGACGACATTCAATGATTTCGTGCATGGCGATATCTAGCGCCTGCGCCAAAGCTGAGCCTTGCCCTCTTCTACCATTTAGCAGATGCAGCGCCATACGTTGGGCGGTCTTTTGACCCACACCTGGCAGCACACGCAGCTGCTTAACCAAATTATCAAATTTTTCGGTTAACAATCAATCACCTTTTTTACTTGTGTCAATGAGTCTATAAAATCAGCCAAGCACCTTAAATTCAGCGCCCTAGATTAAGCACCCTATTTTAGGGTCGCTCAACAATAGCGTTAAAAAAATAGCGTTAAAACAAAAATGGGGGGTAATTGACTCATTACCACCCCATTTTAGCTTTTAATCAGTCAATTAAAACGCCATTAACCAAATAGGCCTTGCATGCCTGGAGGTAGCCCCATGCCACTGGTGGCCTTGGCTAAAGTCGTCTCTGACAATTCGTCAGCTTTGGTAACAGCAGCATTAATGGCAGCAGCGATTAAATCTTCGATTAAATCTGGCTCATCTTCTAATAAGCTTGGATCAATAGAAAGACGTTTTACCACATGGCGACCGGTCATGGTCACTTTTACCAAGCCATTGCCGGCTTCAGCTTGAACTTCTTTATCCGCCAGCTCTTTTTTTGCTTTTTCTACGTTGGCTTCCACTTGCTTTTGCATGGCTTGCGCTTGCTGCATAAGTGCTTGAATATTCATATTTACCTCTAATAAGTAATCACAATGTATCGAATTTTGTGCTAGGTATCAGTCACTGTTTTATTGTTTTTAACAGCCCTAAGTCACCATTAGTCTCATTATACTGATAACTGAACAGACTGTCTAAGGGGTTATGTTTTAAGCTTGTGACTTGGCTTATTTACCTTGTTTTTAGGCTGCAGATGTCTTTATAGGACAAACACCGTCAAACTTAGCTCAGACTGTCCAATCCGCGTGCTAAGTCTTTGATAATATCATCGACATCTTCAAGGCCCACAGACAGTCGAATTAATGAGTCAGTGACGCCCGCCTCAGCTCTTGCCTCAGCCGAAATCCTAAAGTGGGTGGTGGTGGCCGGATGGGTCACTGTGGTTTTGGCATCGCCCAAGTTGTTGGTAATAGACACCATGCGCGTGCTATCAATAACATGCCACGCGGCAGATTGAGCGGTATGTGCCCCTACAGCCTTCACCTCAAAGCCCATAATGGCACCAAAGCAATTGGCGCGGTGATGCTGCTTAACCGCTAATTCATGCATAGGATGACTGGTTAATCCTGAAAAATGCACTTTTTCCACATGGGGATGCGACTGCAAGAAGGCGGCAACCTTATTGGCATTGTCACAATGTGCCTGCATGCGCAAATTCAAGGTTTCAAGACCTTTGATAAATACCCAAGCATTAAACGGGCTCATGCTAATCCCGCCGGATCGTACCACAACGAAGGCCTGCTGCATTAGCTCATCGCTACCCACTAAAGCACCGCCCAATACGCGGCCTTGCCCATCGATATACTTGGTGGCTGAATGAATCACCACATCGGCACCAAAATCCAAGGGCTTTTGAATGGCTGGAGTCGCAAAACAGTTATCAACCACAAACAGTGCGCCTTGAGCGTGAGCGATCTCACTAATGGCCTGTAAGTCGGCGATTTGACCCAAAGGATTGCTTGGGGTTTCACAAAATAGCAGGCGGGTATTGGACTCAATGGCATCAGCCCAAGCTTGATTGTCAAAGCAGTCCACATAGGTGACGCTGACACCAAACTTACCCATAAAGTTATTAAACAGACCGACCGTTGAGCCAAACAGCTGCTTGGCTGCTACAATGTGATCCCCTTGCTTAAGATAAGCTAGGCACATGGTCAAGATTGCGCCCATACCAGAGGCTGTGGCCACCGCACGCTCACCACCCTCTAGTGCAGCCAATCGACGCTCAAAGGTACGTACTGTGGGATTGGTGTGGCGTGAATAGACATTACCGCTTTTGCTACCATTAAAGTGGGCGGCAGCATCAGCCGCTGACTCATACACATAAGAGCTGGTGGTGAAAATTGGCTCATTGTGCTCACCTTCATCGGTACGATGTTGACCGGCTCTGACTGCTATGGTCTGCATGCCATAGTCTTGGCTCAAATCAAGCGCATCGTTGTTCCAATTACTATCTAACTGAGGGCCTGACTTACTAGGGGTAGGCGCAGTTTTTGAGGGATCAAGGCTTAGAGTATTATCAGTCATGGTGTTGTCAGTCCTAGTATTATCAGCTAAATTGGCCAGTAAACTTAAAAGAAATTAATTAAAATAAGGGCTTATTAAATAAGCTATTCTAGCAATATATGGATGATTTTTTAGTAACTTTAGTGTTCTAATGTAGTGTAACGCTATTCTTATTTTGGATATAAAGGATTTTGACATGAGCTCTACCCCTGATACGTTTGCGCCTCGCAGTGCTGCCCCTACCTCAGTAAGCTTCATCGGCCTAGGTGCTATGGGGCACCACATGGCCAAGCACTTAGTCGGTTCGTTTGATACAGTGATGGTCTATAATCGAAATTTTGACAAGGCCACTGCGCACGCCGCAGAGTTTGGCACCCAAGCCGTCAGCCTAGAGCAAGCGGTGAGCGCCGATGTTATTTTCTCCTGCCTGCCCACCAGTCAAGTAGTCGATGACCTTATTGAACAAGCCTTGCCACACCTTAACGCTGGCAGTGTGTGGGTAGACTGTACCAGCGGTGTACCTGAGAACGCCAAGGCCAGTCAGGCTAAGCTTAATGCTGCGGGCTGTGAGTTTTTGGATGCGCCTGTCTCTGGCCAAACCTCAGGGGCTGACAGCGGTACGTTAACGGTGATGGTCGGCGGCTCAGCCAAAGCGTTGGCTTATGCTAAGAGCGCCATCGACTGCTTTGCCGGTCTGATTGTCCATGTCGGTGACTCGGGGGCGGGTTTTGCGGTCAAAGCGGTCAATAATACCTTATTTGCCATTAATGCTTGGGCGGCTGTAGAAGGGTTATCGGTGTTAAAGGCGCATGGCGTCAACCCAAGTGATGCCTTAGCCTGCATCAATAAAGCCAGTGGTCAAAGTTTTGCCACTCTCGTCACTTTGCCAGATCGCATTGTTAATCAAACCTATCCTAAGACCTTTACCATCGACTTAATGGCCAAAGACTGCGGCATTGCCATTGATTTACAAACCGAAAAACAAGTGCCTACTCCGGTTATGGCGCAAGTAGCAAGCCTAGTGCGTGCCGCCAGCAATCAATATGAGCCCGGCTCTGCTGATTTTTCAGAGTTTGCTAAGTTTTATCAGCTGATGAGCGGCATTACTTTAAAAGATAACCATTAAAATCTTCTGCAATGCACTAAGCTGCGCTTTGTTGACCGTCACCTCAATAGGATGGATTGGCGTTACATTCGTCCTATTGCTGTTTTATTCCTGTCTTGTTTTAGTAAACATTTAACATACTTTAAACCTTACTAATTGGGTGTAAAATAGTTTAATTTTATGCCGCTTAATCTGCTGTCAGCTTTGGCTTCTTATTGCAGAGTGCTTTGAGGTCAGTTTTAGGTAAAGGTATCCTTATTTTGAGCGATTATTTGAATACTCAGCGTCCGCTAGCCAAGACATCCAGCCAGCCTGTGATCCACTCTTTTGAGTCCGTATTACTGGCCGACTCACGAATGTTAACCACCCCCCTACCCAACTTGAGTATCTATGGGCTAGCTAAGCTGCTGTGCGTGGCGATATTAGCGGTATTGCTCGGCGCTTGTAATACCTTACCAAAACAGCCACATTTAAATCAAAGCATTCAATTAACCGAGCGCTTACAGGCTAATTACAATACACACTTACAGCCAGCCTTGCCCAGTAACGCGACCGCTGCCGAAATAGAGCTGGACAAAAAAGCACAATTGTCACGCGCAATTGACCAGCAAAGCGAAGCCCATCCGCATTTATCGGGTTACCACACCATCATCACAGGTGCCAACGCCTTTGCTGCCCGCAGTATTTTGACCGATAGAGCCAGCAAAAGTATCGATGTGCAGTACTATATCTGGCACAACGATCAAGCTGGCCAATTATTATTAAAAAAATTATGGCAAGCGGCAGATCGCGGCGTCATCGTGCGCTTTTTATTAGATGATTTTAATAACAATGCTGCGCTAGATAAGCACTTACTGCGCTTTGCCAGCCACCCTAATATCGCAGTCCGCTTAATCAATCCGCTCACCCATCGTAAGTTTCAGACCCTCAACTATTTAGTCAGTCTAAAGCGAATTAACCACCGCATGCACAATAAAAGCATGACCTTTGATCGCAAACTCAGTATCATTGGTGGCCGCAATGTGGGCAATGAGTACTTAAGTAATGATAAAAATACTCAATTTGCGGATCTTGATGTGCTATTAATAGGCAATGTGGTCGATGATGTGACACACAGCTTCGATCAGTATTGGGACTCAGGTTTGTCTTATGATATTGAGACCTTAGTAAAAGGCAAAGCTAACAAACCGATAAACTATGATAAACAAACCAGCTCCGAGCAGTTTTTCAGCAGTTTGGAGAAAATAAACCCACAGAACCCAGAGACAGCCGAAGAGGCGCTCAATGCTTATAATCGTGCCTTGGCCAACTCTACCATTGATACTGACTTAATAAATAAAAGAGTGCCTTTTCGCTGGGCTCCCATGACTTTTTTGAGTGATGATGTTGAAAAACTGGTTCAAAAAGCAGATCCTGAAAGCCATTTAGTGGTACAGCTTAGAGATCTGCTGGGCACGCCCACTAAGCAGCTGTCTATCGTTTCTTCGTACTTTGTGCCCACCAAAGATGGGGTAAATACTTTAATTGAGCTTGCTAAACAGGGCGTTAAGGTTAGAATACTCACCAACTCTTTTAATGCCACTGACGTTTCGGCAGTTCATGCCGGTTATGCTCAGTGGCGTGTGGCCCTATTAAGAGCGGGTATTGAAATCTATGAATTAAAGGCCACAGCGTCTGAAGAAGATAGAGAAAATAAGCTGTGGCGGGCTCGCTCTCAGTCATCTACGAGCCTACATGCCAAAGCTTTTGCTGTCGATGATCACAATGTGTTCATCGGCTCCTATAACGTCGACCCCAGATCAGCCAATATTAATACTGAGATGGGCGTGGTCATTGAAGATGATGCGTTGGCCAAAAAATTGCATGCTGCTATTAGTGACCAGTTATTATCGCAAGCTTACAAGGTCATCTTGACCCCAACCGGTCAACTGCAGTGGCAAACTTTGGAAAATACTGAGCTGGTTATTTATGAGCAAGAGCCGCACATAGACTTAATAGATTCATTATGGATTAATGTCATGTCCTCGATGCCCATTGACTGGCTGTTGTAAGTTTTATACCCCTTATTTGATTAGCAGACGCGTCCTATCCGTTACGCTTAGGATGCTCATTTTACTTTTAATCACTCGATACCTTTACTATGCCTTTTGTTGCCTTATCAGATTCCCAAAGCTCGGTGTCCCCAAAGCAATTAATGGTTATTTGCTTTGGTAATGCGGTCGCCTATTTTGATTTTCTAATCTATCTTTTTATGGCAGATATCATTAGCGCCACTTTTTTTCCGGCCAATGATGATCCGTTACTCGCCAAGCTACAAGCACTTACCATATTTATCGCCGGTTATTTAACTCGGCCCATTGGGGCGCTGCTGCTGGGCCGTTATGCCGATGTCAAAGGCCGCAAACCTGCGCTTTTAATCAGCACCTCATTTATTGCTGCGACGGCACTTATTACCGCTTGCCTGCCGACATACTCCCAAGTAGGCATTTTGGCACCCATCTTATTCTTTATCGCACGCATGTTTCAGGGCATGGCCTTTGGGGCGCACACCCCCTTAGGCTGGGTGTATATTGCTGAGCATGTAGACAAGCGTAATCTGGCCACTTACTTAAGCTTTGTTACCGCAAGCTTTATGCTTGGTGAGCTGGGCTCAAACTTATTATTTGAAGTAATTACCAACACCCATACGCCCACTGAGCTTATCGAAAGTGGTTGGCGTATTCCTTTTGTTTGGGGCGCTACGCTCAGCTTTGTGTCTTTGATGTTGTGGCACACTTTACCTGAGACGCCTATCTTTACCGCACAAAAATGCAAACAGAAGTTTATGCCCAAAATATCTGAGATTGGGCCGTCATTTAAGCGCTTTAATGCCATTTTCTTAGCCTTAGTACTGACCTTTATTATCAGTAGCTTGACAATGGTTGTGGCCTTGCTATTACCGCAGCTAATTTCTATGAAGTTTAGTATTGATGAGTCTATGCTTAGCTTCTCAAATAATTTGGGCTTACTGTTTTTAATGATTGGTTGTATATTTTTTGGGTTAGTCGCAGATAAAAGCAGCACCGGTAAGGCTTTGATGATTGGCTCAATCGCCTTGACCTTGCAGGCTTTAGCCTTTTATTACCACTTAGAAAACGGCGGTGGCGCGTTTATCTTATTTATGTACGCCATTTTAGGGTTCTGTACGGGTATTATTAGCCTAGGCTCCGTCATCTTAGTACAGTTATTTCCCACCGAGGTTCGAGTCGCCGCCGTTTCGCTCACTTATAACTTTATGTATGCGATAGTGGGGGTATCCCTACCCTTTGGTCTGGTCTATGCCACCAACTTGGTCAGCATCTCGCCGGCGTTATACATTATCTTTGTGAGTATCGTCACCTTTATTATCGGGCTATATATTTACCGTTTGCCTAAGTTTAAGTCGCTCGATGCATCTATTAAGCTATAGCTAATATAAACACAAAAGCCAAAAATCGGCTCAAGCAGGTCATGATATAATGATCACTTGAGCCTTTTGCTGCTCAAGCTGTCTGCTACAAACCTTATCGTCTTCCCCTTTTTATTCTAAGAGTACTTATCCTGTTATGACTGATACTGCCTCAGCTGTCACCGCAGCGCCTCATTCTGCCGATCTCATGCACAATAAGCGACTCTCAGTTGCCCCTATGATCGACTGGACTACGACAGATTATCGTTTTTTTGCGCGTCTGTTTAATCCGCACACTTACTTATATACTGAGATGATTTCGACCAGTGCCATTTTACAAGGCAAAACCGATCGCTTACTGCGCTATGACACACTTGAGCATCCACTGGTGTTACAGCTAGGCGGTGCCGATATTAGCGAGATGACCCAGTGTGCTGTTGAAGCACAAAAGCGCGGCTTTAATGAGGTTAATATTAATGTGGGCTGTCCCTCTGATAGAGTCCAGCACAATAAAATAGGTGCCTGCTTGATGGCTGAGCCTGATACCGTAGCCGCCTTGGTGCGTAATATGCAAGCGCATGTTGATATTCCAGTGACTGTCAAGCATCGCATTGGCATAGATGAGCATGACAGTTATGAGTTTATGCAAGACTTCGTGAGTGCCAGTGCTGAAGCCGGTTGTCAGCGTTTTATCGTTCATGCCCGTATCGCTTGGCTAAACGGACTAAGCCCTAAAGAAAACCGTGAGATTCCGCCACTGCGCTATGAGGATGTCTACCGCTTAAAGCAAGCGTTTCCTGAGCTACATATTGAAATTAATGGCGGTATTGATAGCATTGAGCAGATCAAAGCCCATCTTCAGCAAGTCGACGGGGTCATGATTGGCCGTGCTGCCTACCACAATCCCTATATCTTGGCCGAAGCGATGTCGCTTTGGGGCGAGGCTGCGCCTAGTCGCGCACAGATATTAACCAAATTGTACCCCTACTTAGAGCAGCAAGTGGCCAAGGGCGAGCCGCTACCTTCTTTGGCCCGTCACTTCTTGGGGTTGTTCCAAGGTCTGCCCGGTGCCCGCAAATGGCGACAAGCATTAAGCGGTAAGCAGCAAATGAGTGTCGATGATATTCGCCGAGCAGCTGATGCGACCCTAGCTATCATTGAGCGTGCGGCTACTGATGATTTGCTTGATAATTCGCTCAATTAAGCCCTATCATGCCTGTTCGTGATGGCGCCCAATAATACAGACAAAAAAAGCTCAGTGCTGATGGCACTGAGCTTTTTTTGTCTGTATTACTGGTTACTAATATTACTGGGTACTAAGATACATCCACATGGCCAACCCATTATTCATCATATGAATAAGTATCGGCAGCATCAAAGACCCAGATTTGGCACGGGCGTAACTGAGCAGTAAAGCCAGCAAAAATATCACGCTCATCTCATAAAACGCATATTGTAAGTGGATAATGGCAAACAAAATACTGGTCACCAAACTTGCCACCCATACCCCAGTCTCGCCCTCAAACTGCTCTTTTGTTGCCGTCCATAAAATGCCGCGGAACATCACCTCTTCATAAATAGGCGCCGCCACCACCATGACTGCTATCAACAACCATTTTGGGTCTGCACTGGCATACAGCTCATCGACAAAAGCGGTGGGGTCTTTTTCAAGCCAATAAGTCACCGCCTCAGTCGCAAACATAAACAGCAGCCACAGCCCAAAGATACCCAGAGCTATGCGCAGTGCAAAAGGCTTAATTGCCAAATAATCCGCCACACTGTGGTTATGAGACAAACCGGGTGAGGTGCTACTGTTTAGGGTAACCTGACGCAGCCGTACTTTAATCAGCGCCGCTATTGCCAACAGCAATACCACCAAAGTAAATATCATCGCATAGCTGGTCACTGTGCCGTTATAACTGCCCATACCAAAGCGCTGCGCAGCGGTCAGCGTCTGTTCATTAAACACATAAGGGGCGAACAGATACACCCCAAGCAGCTGCAGTGCCAAAAACAGACCCACAATGCCAATATACAACGCCCCCACGCCAGCTTTAGAAAATAGCTTGGGTGGGGGCGCATCTAAAATAGCTTTATCCGTAGATCTGTATAGCCGATGGCTCATGGTTTATTTTTAGCCTTGTTCAGCAATGGTTGCCAAAATTAGCGACACCACAGAGTCAGGATACTCTAGCGGGAACATGTGCCCGCCAGCATGTAGCTTAAAGGGGATAGACAGCCGCTTACGTATCTTGGGCGGAAAGCTGCGTTTATAAAACTGACTGTCATCACCGATAATTAAAGTCACCGGCTTTTTGGGTGGTTTATTGGGTTTTAACCAATACCAAGAGGGATTCGTACGAAACACGGCTACTTCAGCGTCTTTTGGAATGGTTAGGGTCACTGTACCATCGGGTAGATTGCGCAAGCCATGCTGAATGTAGCCCTCAAAGGTGCGTGGATCGAAGTTTTTAAAAAAAGTCTTAGGTCGCAAAAGCTGACGCGCCTGCTCACGACTGTCCCACACATCACGGCGATGCTTAGAGATACCGGCAGGTGACATCTTATCCACGGTTTTTGCTGACAATAGCTTAGCGGCATGCCACAACAAGTTATCACGGCCATAAATAAGCGGTGGATCCATCAATACCGATTGCATAAATAGCTTAGGCTTACGGTACATCGCCTGTAGGGTACACAAAGCCCCTAATGAATGGCCAAGCCCTATCACCGGCACCTTGTGCTTGTTGACCACGCTTTGAATACTATCAATCACTTGATCTGTTAAGCTCTTCCAGTGATTATCAATGGGATAACTGACCTCGCCCAACTCATCAAAGCCCAGAACTGGGATATACTCCACCGTAAAATGCTCCTGTAGCTGCTCAAAGAGTGGCTGGTAGACTTGGCTTGGCATACCATTGGCATGGGCAAAATGAATAACAGGCTTGCCGGTCAGCTTTGACACAGGTAAGCGTGAAAAATCTAAGTTAAGAGGACGAGGTAGTGTTGACATTTATTTCATCTCAGCTGAAGTTTGTTCCTCTGGCAATAGCTTTAGTTCTACCGAAGAACCAATACCAGAGCCCAATTGTAAAGCAAAGTTATTTAAGAACATCTGCATCGGATCAACTGGGGTGTAATCTACTACATTATCAATATCCAGCTCTTTTTCCAAGCTCATTAAGCTGCCCTTTTTATCAGCCAGACCCAAAGCAATGGCTTGCTCACCTGTCCAGAACAGCCCAGTAAATAGCTTATTGTCTTCTGGATTTTTTAGTCTGTCGCCGCGGCCTTTTTTCACAGCATCAATAAAATGCTTATGCGTATTGTCTAACACGCCTTTGATGTGCTGCTTTTCAAAGTCTGTTAAATCACGGCTCATGCTTAGGATATCTTTGTACTCACCAGCCGTCAGTGTGGCATCTTTTACACCGTACTTATCCATCAAGCCTTTTAGGTTATAGCCTGGCATAATAACACCAATTGAGCCAACCAAGCTTGAAGGATTAACGTAAATCTCATCAGCCGCAGAAGCAATATAATATGCCCCTGAAGCGCCCATATCACCGATCACCGCGTACAGCTTTTTATTGGGATGCTCTTTACGTAGCGACATCATGGTCTGCCAAATCTCATCTGACTGCACCGGAGAGCCACCGGGCGAGTTGATATTCAACACGACAGCCTTGGCACCTTTTGATTCGAATGCTTCAGATAAAGCAGCGCTAACATCGTAGGCATTAGCGGTATTATCGGCACTAATAACCCCTTGCAAATCCACCACAGCAATATGCGGCTTGGTCACATCAACGCTGCTAATGCTATCGGCAGTACTACAACTGCGGCTGAGCATAAAAAATAATAGCAGTAAGGTAAGCAAGCTTAATACTTTAGAAATCACGCGCCAGCGTCGAGCACGGCGCTGCTCTTCAATGCTTGCCAATAAGGTTTTTTCAAGCAAGTGCCACTCTCGGCCCCCAGAGCTTACCGGCATTACTCGCGGTGATGGATTGTCTAAGTTGTTGGGTGTGGGGGTGTTATCGGGAGTTTTATTTGGATCTGGCGGCCAGTTTGACATATAAAATGTGAATCCTACTTTTAGATTAATGTGTTTATTTTGCTGATAAAGCAGTAATTTTTATTGCGTCACTTAATGGCGTAAATAAGACACCATACCGCTTTTTTAGCAGTTGCCACCATACCTTACAACGCCTATGTCTGTCAGCGGTAATTCTGTAAAATATTAATTCAAATCTTATTGTTAGGCCTAAGTAGTCGATGACGTCATTTGCTTTTTGTCATTGACTCATTGTTTACTTACGTTCTCACTAAGCGATGAGATATTGATACTATTTATGATCAATTGTTTCACCAATTTTAAGCCATTTAATATTACTCATCACTCATAAGATAGTGCTGCTGCCAGTACAAATGACTGTCTTTTAACTTCACAGTGGTTCTACTAAATACTTGACCACCAATATGCCAGGTTAAGGGCTGAAATACGTCAATTAAAGCCGGAGCCAGATACGCTTGAGATGGGGTAATCCAGTGCTGAGCCAAGACTTGATCTGTTTGCTCACACATAAGCGGCCACAACTTGCCAAGCTTGGCCTGCCGGCTACTATAAAAAATCACTGCATTGTGTGCGCTTGGCGCTAAGCTTGCCCCCGCCTTATGCTGAGCATACCTTTTAGGCTTGGCTGTCAGCGCACGCAGATCTTGTTGGTCATGCAGCCAAAATGTCTGCGTGCCGCTAAGCTTAAGCGTGCAATCTAAAAGCTGTCTGTCATTAAGCTGTGGCCAGCCGGTAACAGCAGTTAATGACCAGCCGCCACCCTCCTCAGAGCGGTGCTGCGTCTGCCAGCTTTGGTTGGCCTCACAGCTTTGTGCCAGTAGTGTACTGCCCTGCATCTGAGCTTGTATCATCGTCTTATTAGCGTTAAGGCCTGCCTGCCAATAATATGACAGTGGAATATACTCATCTAATTTAGACACCACAGCCGCCAGCTCAGGGGTATTTGTTTGCACCACCACTCCGGTCAGCTGCTTTATATCTTGGCGCTGTATCTGATCGTACAAAGCGGTTGATATCTGCTTGGTTTGCTCATCAGTTAGTTGCGGGCTCGACTGTAGATAGGCTTTAGGGTAGCCCGATAACAACAGCCAAGCATCTGAATGACTATAAATAAGGGTAGCGGCATACTGCAAATTATTTAGATTAAGCACCTTTATGTTTACTGCTTGCATATCAAGGCTTGTAGCACTTGATTGAGACTCAGCTAAGCGGTGTTGAGCCGTCGTTGAAGCAACACTCATGGCTGCGATCAGACTCAATGGCGCTAGCGCAAGCAATCTGTTAAGCACGCCTTTAGGCAACAAAAATGGCAGTAGCACCATAAACAGCAACAACAGCAGTGAGATATCAAGCTCAGTATAAAGCCAGCCTACTTGCTCAAAACGGGTTTGTAGCTGAAAAAGCAGCTGATGCAAACCATCGAGCAGCCAAAATAAAAAGGACCAGATTTTATCCGGCAACACTGAGCTGCTAGGCCAAGCCGCATACAGCACACCTGCTAACAAATTTAGCGGCACAATCACCCAGCCAAATAGACCAATAGCAAATAAATTAATGACAAAGCCCCACAAAGATACTTTGCCAAACAGCCATAAACTCAGCGGTAATAAAGCCACCGACATCCACATTTGTAGTTTAAATAAGGCCACAAAGTGCGCTTTAAGCGTCACCCTTAAACGCTGCAAGACGCCGGTGTTTGTAGCACGAACCACCTCCTGTCTAGAAGAGGGGCTCACCTGCCAGCGCTGACCATAAGCCACCAAAGCTGCGACTGCTATAAAAGATAGCCAAAACCCAGCTTGCCATAATACAAAAATATCGACCCAAGCCATGCCCACTGCTAGCCACAGCAGCACTTTTAAGGTAGCCGGCGCTGCCAACACATAACGCAGCACCCCCACAATAAGTAGCATAAACGCCGTACGCACTGCTGGGACATCAAAGCCTGCAAATAATGCATAGCCAAAGGCGACCATTACAGCGATACAAAACGCCCACTGCCACCGCGGTATGCGAGCATACCAGATAGGCCAAAAGCAAGTAATTATCGTGGTAACTATCCCTGCACACAGCAGGGCCAAGAATAAAACATGGGTACCGGAGATTGCCAATAAATGGGATATCCCTGCAAAGCGATATAAGCCGCTCATCTCTTGACTGATTAAACTGCGGTCACCGGTGAGCAGGCTTAAAGTCACTGCCAGCCCTTGCTGTGGATTTATTTGCTGAGGATCGCGTGCCGTGCGCTGCTGCCTTAATGCCAAAAAGTGCTCACGCAATAAAAAACGCTGCTGATTAATTGTCTGGGGCACACTAAGCTTAGGGTTGATGAATGCTTTTTTAACATCAGCATGGATAAGCTTTGCCTGTGCAGTGGCATGGCGGCTACTTAGCCAACGATACTCATCGAAGTCCTCTACCTCATCATGCGCTTTAAATTCAATAGGAGTAAGCGCTAAAGACATTGTCAGCTGCTGATTGGCTGCCAGATCATTGAGCCACTGCTGCTGACCGCGATAACTTTGTAACATCACTGTCATACTACTGGGTAAGCGGCTTTGGGCAGGTGCGTTAAGGGATAACGCTTGGGTCTTTGAGGTGTTTTGGCTGACAGAGTCTTTGTTCGGTATTTTTTGACTGGGATTGGCCAGATAAAATGGATTGTCTAATTGAATAATGCCTTGCTGTGAGGCAGTAGCAGCCATAGAGTGATACGGGCGTATATTGGTTAAGCGTACCAATTGGCGATAGCCTTGCGCCACCTGCTTTTTTTGAGGGTTTAACTTTGGGTTTACACCTCCCTCAGAGGACAGTGACACTGCTTTAGCAGCCTCAAAGGTGAGCCTTTTGTCACTTAAGCCAATAGGCGTAACCAAGGCGTTGACATAGAGGGGCCTTGTCGGCGCCTGCTCAATGGCGCTCAGACGCTGTGCCACACTATGACATAACGTAGCTGACCAAAACAGACCCACAGCAATTAAGGTTAATAAAGCGGGAACAATGCCTGAAACAGTTGGCTTTTTAAAAATCCTAGGCAGTGCAAAATATGAGGGTGATATTGAGGGTTTAGCAAAAGCTGAGGAGTTAGTGGTAGTGGCGGGCGCAAGCAGATAAACTGAGTGATTAATAACCAAAGAGGGCGCTTTAGTATAAGACGCAACTTGAGTATAAGGCGCAAACGGCAAAAGCTGCGGCTGGGCAGCCACGCCGATTGAATGAGACAACCGGCGCCTATACCAAACCATATATCCATAGCGCAGTAGCCACACCAGCGCTAAACCGATAAGCTGCACATAACTGGCGTACTGCCAACGTTCTGCTCCGACGTCAGGGGCTAGTTGATACCCAATCAATAACAGCTGATCAGGCGTCATCTGCAAAATGGCCAACATCAAAACCAGTGCCACAAGTGCCATTAGCCAAATCAACTACCTATCCTTATTATTGTCTATCGTGACTTTCTTAGCAGAAGCGTACAACAATCATAAGGCAGCTAACATAAAGGCCTAATCCGAAAACGCTTCCCACTTACCGTTTTTTAGCAGCATTTGACGATCGGCCATGGCCGCCAGATTTCTGTCATGAGTGACCATAAGGAGCGCCGTTTTCATGGTGTCTTGAAGCTCAGCCAACAGCGCAAAGATACTTTGGGCATTGTCATAATCTAAGTTACCTGTCGGCTCATCCGCTAAGACGAGCGAGGGCTTGGTGACCAAGGCTCGAGCAATGGCTACCCGCTGACGCTCCCCGCCAGACAACTCACCAGGGCGATGCTCTAATCTGTGCCCAAGCCCCACTCGCTCAAGCAAGTCCACGGCCTGCTGGCGCGCCTCTTTAATAGGCACCTCTTTACGTAGCAATAGCGGCATGGCCACGTTCTCAATAGCGGTAAATTCGGGCAACAGATGGTGAAACTGATAAATAAAACCTAAGTGCTTATTGCGCATCTCACCGCGCTCAGTTTCGTTCATATTATTTAAACACTGACCATGTAGCCATACTTCACCTGAGCTTGGTACATCAAGCCCGCCCAATAAATGCAGCAACGTACTTTTGCCTGAGCCACTGGTACCTACAATGGCAATGCGCTCACCGGCTTTAACGGTTAAATTAAGCCCGGTCAACACCTGAGTGCGGATATTGCCCTCATCGTAGATTTTATTAATATCTTTTGCGACTAAAATTTCTGACATACTGTTTTCTCAATACCTATTTCTAAGGCCACCTCTGAGTTTATATAAACCCAATGAGCAGCGGCTTATTTTTATTTATTCGTAGCGTAAGGTTTGGGCCGGCTGAATATTGGCTGCTCGGCGAGCGGGATAAATGGTCGCCAAAAAGCTCAATAAGAATGAGGTGCTGGTAATGATCAGCACATCTAGCCAGCGCAGCTCTGTGGGCAGATAATTGATAAAGTACGCATCAAATAAATGTAGGTTAAATGCTTGGTTGACCCAGCCTAGCAAATCGCCAATGGTCAGTGCCAAAATCACCCCCAAGATAGTACCCGCTACCGTACCAATGACACCGATAACCAGTCCTTGCACCATAAATACTTGGGTAATGAGTTTTGGAGAGGCGCCAAAGGTCTTTAAAATTGCAATATCCGCTTTTTTATCAGTTACCAGCATCACCAAACTTGAGACAATATTAAAAGCGGCGACGATGATGATTAAAAACAGCAATAACCCCACCATGGCCTTCTCCATTTGGATGGCACCAAATAAATTGCCATGAGTACGTGTCCAGTCATTGGGAAACAGCTGCTGCGGATTGATTTTAGCAGCACGCTGAGCCACTTGAGGCGCTAAGAAAATATTATCAAGCTTCATTCGAATGCCTTGCGCGCCCTCAGGTAAGCGCAAAAGCGTCGCCGCATCACCCATAGGAATAAACGCCACTAGGTTATCTACTTCACGGCTAATATTAAACACGCCCGTTAAGGTAAAGCGCTTAAAACGAGGAATAACGCCTGCAGGCGATGGCGACGCTTCTGGCAATACCAAAGTCACCTTATCACCCACTTGTAGGCCCAAGGCCTCCACCATGCTCTCACCAAGCACAATACTAAAGTCGCCATCTTTTAGGGTGTCTATGCTGCCCTCAACCATATGCTCATTGATGATAGAGACATTTTTTTCATACTCAGGCTCAACCCCAGTGACCATAATGCCGGCCACCTGACCATTAGAAGTTAACATGCCTTGTAGCTCAATAAAGGGCGCCACTGCATGTACTTCGGGGTCTTTTTTAATTTCATTGGCTAGGTTTTTCCAATCAGGGATAATCTCCGCTGAAGTGACGGTCGCTTGGGGCACCATACCCAAAATCCTGGTCTTAAGCTCCCGATCAAAACCGTTCATGACGGACAAGACCGTAATCAATACTGCGACCCCAAGGGTCAATCCCACCATAGAAATTAATGAAATTAATGAGATAAAGCGGTTACTACGCTCAGCGCGCGTATAACGTAATCCTAAAAATAAGGCTAATGGACGAAACATAATACAGGCTCTTAACCTATTCGGTAATAAATAATAGGTGATGACTAAAATGAGAAGTGAAGGACACAACAAAAACCCATAGTTTGACACAAACAGCGCTAACTTGGCTATGCTTGATTGCTGCAGTTACTTTATTATAACTGTCTGTGTTTTTAATTTTAGACACAAAAAAAATATTATTTTTTTATCTAAGCTTGGCTATATTAACCCTATGATCTTGTATTCAAATAAGTTGCCCCTATTTAGTTAATATAAGAGCCTGTTGCTTGGCTCACGATATATCTTATTTTTTAGTTAGCTTATTTAACTTATATACTAAGGCGATATCACATATCCTTAGGTAATAACAGACCTTTAGCAAAGATGTAGCCACTCCTTAAAGCCAACCATCAAAAGTATAAACATATTATGACCACTCAAACTTATAAATATAGCCAACATCCCGACACCCGCCCAGTGACTATTGCCTTAACAGCTGAACAGACAGCCGGTCATGGCGATCACTGGCGCATTTTAACTGACAAGGTAGAGGATGATGTGCCCAACTGGCTAAAAAGCTCTATTGATGACGCCACCATTGCTGCAGGTTTACATGCTTCGCTTACCAAAGACAGCTTATCAAACCTTTTGCTGTCGTGTAATCACATGTGCCATATCAATCAGGTACTGGCCATGAAACAGGGCAAACCGCAAAACTTTATTAACGCCTATCCTTGTGTTAATAGTCCTTACGGCCTCACCTGCAAAATTGAGCGCATCATCGCTAATGAGGATACTCAAGATGCCGTACTGCGCTTAGTTAGCGAAGATGGCAGCGTGATTTATGCCTTCGACCAGATGTATACTGTGAACCAGTCTTTATACCGCCAAGATCAGCAGTATTTCGTGAACTTTAGCGCTTGGGCTTACTCGATTAAGCCAAGCAGCAAAGATGAGATCATTTTGGTAGAAGATCCAGAAGCCATCCGCTACCACCGTGCCTATAATGATATTGTCGCTAACAATAATGGTGTGATTCCCCAAGATTTGGACCAACAAATAGAGCAGTGGCAACCTGATAGTGACGAAGCTTTGGCTCCGGTTGAGATTAATCTAGGCAATATGTGTGCCTACTTATTTGGTGAAACCTTAGGCCAAGAAGATGAGGCTTGGTGCCAAGGCCAAGTGTTAGGCAAGCAGCAAGAGACGTTATATGATCGTCCATTGACTGTTTTTGATGTGGCCATTTTGCGTGAGCCAGACGCCGATCCTTTTGTGGTACGTATGGCAACACCCACTACAGCTGAAGTCAGTGCTATTGAAGTCAATGATTACATTCAGGCCAATATTTGGCTGCAAGCGGCGATTTATTATGAAAATCAAAATAATGCTGTTTAATGTTTGATTAACTTAAATGCTTTAAGATATTGGATAAAAATAGCTCAGTAGACACACTGGGCTTTTTTTATGAAAAGATAAGCATAAGGTGAAAATTTTAGCTAAAAAAAGCTTCATAACACATTCTGATACAAAAAAGATTGCCCTTGTAATAATTGCAACAAAGACGCTGTTTACAATGTTAATAAATTCAGGTTAGTATTAATCAACTTCTCTACAATGAAAGAAAATAAGTCATCGTGTCTTATCCCTTTCATAATTGTGTGCCTATGAAAGTCTCTACGCCAAACAAAACCTTTACTACGGCGCCCGCAACCCTACCTTTTTCTGCTTATTCAGCTAAGGCGGAGCATAGTATTATGGGTAATAGTACTGTGAGCCATAACCTTGTGCTTCAAAGTAACACCTTGCAAGCGGTAGATAAGATGTCTGCTCAAGAAGATGTCACCTCACCTTTAAAAACATCAGCTCTAGAAACAGTGCCTTGCGTTACTATCAAACCCTCCAAACTGTATGCCAAGACGCCTGATACAGACTTGCTGGCCACTCAAACTTTATACTCTAGTAACCAATCAGCTTCTAATGATTCAACACCTCAACAGCCCTCCTCTACGTTAGCTGCTTTTTCTAGTAAAGAGGTTCAGGTTGGCTCAATCTCTAACCCTGACGCGCCTTTATCAACCCCTACTCATGCCCATGGTATTTTTGCCACTCAGCCTAATCTTCATCAACACATTAAGCTAATCTTTGGTGCTAAAGTTGCTGACTCTATTAACATCATGTCAGTAAGCTTTTTACTCTCAGGCATGCTACTTATGTTTTATTTAGTGCATCTAGCCTAGTTATTGCTTAATTGAGCCGTTTCAACAGCTGCACTGATTGTTGAGATTTTTATGACACAGTGGATCATTAAAAATCCTGACAAAAAAAGAGCTTAGAAATTATCCTAAGCTCTTTTTTTTGCTGTTAATTTAAAAGCTATTAGCCTTGCTCGGTCATTGAATAGATTTTTTTGAACAGCTCTTTTTGTTCAGCCGAAGGCTTGGTAGTCTGTAGCGCCATGACCTGGCCCATATCACCATCAATACGGATTTTACCTGACATAAAGGCATTCATCGCTTCATTCATATCGCCTTTTAAAGCGATTGCTTTTAAAGTCTCTTCATCGATATTAATTGTGGTATTGGCATCTGACGCACCTTTTTTTAAGACACCGTCCACCAAAGAGGCATCTACATCGCCATTGGCGGTATTCGTGACCTTTAAATTAAGCTTCATGTTTGCTAAAGCTGGCGGAAGATTTAATTCTCCTGCTTCTTTGGTTAGACGATCAACTTCGTTAAACCATTCATCTGTTAAAAAAACTGCCATAAAATTCTTCCTTTTCAAATAAAAAATAGAGTTAACCTAAAAATAAAGTTAAAATATCACTTATGGGACCTTTTTATATAACTATTTATCTATTAAGTTATATAGTCAGGACAGTAACATTGATACCCGTTATTTAAGAGCAAACTTGTCATTGCTCGCTTTAATCACTATAGCAATTAATAGCTATAGAAGAAATAAGCTTAAGTAAGTAGCCATCGAAATTGTAGCAAAAAATAAAAAAGGTACGGTGTGTTTTTGAATGCACAGCTCACTTTATTGTTACAAATATATCGATAGCATCACCCAATCTTAAGCGAATCTTAGATAAATCTTTATATCAAGCCCTGGCTACTGCAAAGATTCTTGAAGATTACCCATAAAAATTTTACGGGTTTTTTTGTATTTGACTGTTTCGTCAGATGATATTTTGTATCCTATGCGTTACAATAGCTTCATATTTAGATAACATCAGGTATAACAGCCAAACAAATGAGAGGGTTACTGTCACATTTACCCCTCATAAGTTGAGCCATTATTAACTTTAATTGCTGCAATAGTGTCTACACCAGGCGTGGTTTTGCTCCTGCCTCCTTATTCAGAATTAAGTTCTTTTTCAGGCTCTTTTTGGTTGAAACCTTTGATACTTAAGGCTGTAAAGGAAATATTCCAATGAGTATAAATAACACAGCAGTCTCTCCAGTCGATCGTGATTACGAAATCACTGTTGTCAGATATTTTACTATCATGACAATCGTCTGGGGGATTATAGGCATGAGTCTTGGGGTGTTTATCGCCTCACAGTTAGCTTGGCCTGCCCTTAACTTTGATATCCCCTGGCTAACTTTTAGCCGTTTAAGACCGCTACACACTAACGCGGTTATTTTTGCGTTTGGTGGTTCTGCTTTATTTGCAACTTCCTACTACATCGTACAGCGTACTTGTAAAACCAGACTTTTCGCGCCTTATTTAGCGTGGTTTACCTTCTGGGGTTGGCAAGCCGTTATTGTGTCTGCGGTTATCACCCTACCTTTAGGTATCACCTCTACTAAAGAGTATGCGGAACTTGAGTGGCCAATTGACATCTTAATTGCTGTTGTTTGGATCTCTTACGCTATCGTTTTCTTCGGTACACTTATTAAACGTAAGACCTCACATATCTATGTGGCGAACTGGTTCTTTGCTGCTTTCATTATCACTATTGCTTTACTTCATATTGTAAACAGCATGGCCATTCCAGTAGGCTTATTTAAGTCGTACTCATTATTTGGTGGTGCTACCGATGCTATGGTTCAGTGGTGGTATGGTCACAACGCAGTAGGCTTCTACTTAACGGCAGCCTTCTTGGGTATGATGTACTACTTCGTACCGGTACAGATTGGCCGTCCTATTTATTCATACCGTCTATCTATTGTACACTTCTGGGCGCTTATCGCCTCGTACATGTGGGCTGGTGGACACCATTTACACTATTCAGCACTTCCTGACTGGACTCAGTCTTTGGCGATGGTTTTCTCTGTTATCTTATTCGCACCGTCATGGGGTGGTATGATTAACGGTGTACTAACGCTTTCTGGTAGCTGGGACAAATTACGTACTGACCCTATCATTCGCTTCTTGATTGTTGCTTTATCGTTCTACGCGATGTCAACTTTCGAAGGCCCAATGATGTCTATCAAAACTGTGAATGCTTTATCGCATAACACTGACTGGACAGTAGGTCACGTACACTCAGGGGCGCTAGGTTGGGTAGGTTTAATTACCATGGGTTCTTTATATGTGTTAATCCCACGCATATTTAATAAGCCTAAAATGTACTCTATTAGTTTAATTAATACTCACTTCTGGCTTGCAACTGCTGGTACGATTTTCTACATCGTTTCTATGTGGATTTCAGGTATTGGTCAAGGCATGATGTGGCGTCAAACAAACCCAGATGGAACGCTTGCTTACAACTTTATTGAAACAGTAACGTTCTCACATTATCCGTACATCGGTCGTGCCTTCGGTGGTTTGTTATACGTCAGTGGTATGTTTGTGATGGCTTATAATGCTTATAAGACGATCAAAATGCCAAGTGCTCGTCCTGTGGATGAAGCCGATCCAACAAATCATAGCCCCATCGTCAATGATGACGAAGACACTCAGCCTGTTAACGTGTAAACCAGCAATCGCTTAAGGAGATATCATGGCGGGTACAGCTCATGAAATAATTGAAAAAAACACAGGCTTGCTGGTCATCTTTATTGTTATTGCAATTAGCTTTGCAACACTAGTAGAGATCGTTCCACTAATTTTTGATACCAAGTCTGGTGAAGAAGGTGGGGTAAACCAACCTCTCCCCACTATGCAACCTTGGACAGCGTTGGAGCTTGAGGGACGTGACATTTATATCCGTGAAGGCTGTCATGTGTGTCACACACAAATGATTCGTCCTTTACGTGCAGAAGTGGAACGCTACGGACCTTACTCTCGCGCTGCTGAATCTGCTTGGGACCATCCATTCTTATGGGGCTCTAAGCGTACAGGTCCAGACTTAGCACGTGTGGGTCAACGTTACTCTGACGATTGGCAGAAAAAACACTTAATCGACCCACGTTCATTGGTGCCTGAGTCAGTTATGCCTGGCTTCCCATGGCTTGCTAAGCAAGAAGTGGATGGCAGCAAAGTACAAGATAAGATGCGCTTATTCCGTGACCGATTTGGTGTACCTTACACTGAAAAGGATATCGAGAATGCGCCTGACCAAGTTTTAGGTGCAACAGAGCTTGATGCTCTTGTGGCTTATCTACAGCAGCTTGGTACTGCAATGGAGGGTCAACGCTAATGAGTATCAGTGACCTACAAATTATTGCAACTGTGACAGCATTTATTGCCTTCGTCAGTATTGCATGGTGGGCCTATTCACCTAATAACAAGAAGCGTTTTGAAGAAGATGCACAGCTTGCGTTGGATGATGAGCTGGTCAGCTCTTTAGCCGCTAATTCACGCAATAAGGATAAAAAATGAGCATATTTTGGAGTTCATGGATTACCATCTTAAGTTTTGGCTGCTGGCTATTCATTCTTGGTGTGCTCCTTTTCGTTCTGCGCAATAAGCCAGATCTTGCAGAAGACGGCACCACCGGTCACACTTATGATGATGTTATTCAAGAATACGACAAGCCGCTACCTAAGTGGTGGCTGGTAATTTTCTTCGGTAGTATTGTTTGGGCACTAGCCTATTGGCTACTATTCCCAGCGATTTTCCCAAGCCATTTCCACGGTTTATCAACCGTAGAAGTTGAGGGCAAAACTGTGCCTTGGAGCTCACATAACGAGCTTTATAGTGATTTAGAAGCCAACAATAAAATCTTTACCGACAACTTTAACACTAACTTTTTGCCTAACCCGACTGCCCAAAAGCAGTTAGCCAGCCTTGCGGCATTGCAAGTAAAAGCTCCGGTTAAGTCTGAGCGTCCCTCTGAGCTTAACGATCAGATTGATGCAGGTATTGTGGCTTTAGCGCCTTATGTTACTGAGCTTTCAGGGAACCAAAAAGCGTTAATGGCAGGTGAGCGTTTGTTCTTACAGAACTGTGCAGTATGTCATGGTTCTACAGCACAAGGTGCTCCTGGATATCCAAACTTAACAGATAATGATTGGTTACATGGTGGCAAACCTGAAAACATCCTATTAACCCTACATAATGGTTGGCATGTTAACCTTGACCCTGCTCAGCCGCTACCTATGCCAGCTCAGCGTGCTGATCTTGGTGAACAAGGGGTTCGTGCTGCTGCTGAATATGTGTTATCAATCTCGAAAAACCAAGAAAAAGGTGAGCTTGATCCGGTTAAAGTGGCTCAAGGTAAAGCAATTTTTGATGAAAAATGTTTTATCTGTCACGGTGCAGATGCTAAAGGTACCATCGCAGCTGGTGCTCCTAACCTAACCGACGGTATCTGGTTGTATGGCGGTGATCGCGAGACCATCCAAGAGACCATCCGTCACGGTCGTGGTGGTGTGATGCCTGAATGGGAAACTAAGCTAGGTAACGAGCGTATTATGCTATTGGCCGCTTATGTTTATTCACTGTCTCACAATAACGTGGTAGCCAACGCACCTGCAGCTGCTACTAGCAAATAGCTGTCAATTTTATTAATTGTTAAATTGGTGTCAGAGACGAACACATAAAGGGGGCTGTTAATACAGCCCCCTTTATTGGTTTATGCGCTTTAAAACTTAATACACTCTTTGACACTAAAAATAATAGGTTGCCCCTTCAACTTAAACATACATTTTGATTGTATTTTTAGAACAGAGTAACTATATAATAGTCACCTGAACAATAAAGGTCGGTCACACCAGCCCAATCAGTTATATCCATATGTATTAACAATCAACAAGTTAATTTGGCTTTTAAGCGAAACCTATGAATCAATGTTAAAATAGTATCAATGCTCTAGAGATATCCACTTTCTCGTTGCTTACCTTTTGCCAGCATAATGATTCTAAATATTAGAGGTACATTTATGTCAGCCCCCTCCCCCCAAAAAATCCCAGTCCATGATGTAGATGCCACAAAAAAACGCATCCACCCCAGATTTACTGATGGTTTTTATCAGCGCATACGTCTTATTAGCATGTATGCGTTATTAGCATTGTTTTTAATTTTACCGTGGCTAAAATACGATGGTCGCCAAGCCATCTGGTTCGACGTGCCAAGCCAGCATTACTATATTTTTGGCTTGACCTTATTTCCACAAGATTTCTTCTTTGTGGCGGCCTTCTTCATTATTGCCGCCTTTACCCTGTTTATGGTCACTGTGTATGCTGGCCGCGTTTGGTGTGGTTATGCTTGTCCTCAGACCATTTGGGTTCACCTTTTTCAGCATGTCGAAAAATGGGTTATTGGGGATAGAAACAAGCGTATCAAGTTCGATAAAGAGCCTAACTCTGGTAGTAAAATCTCTAAAAAACTGCTGATTTATCTGATTTGGTTCTTGATGTCAGTACTCACCGCCACGACCTTTGTCAGTTATGTGGCCGGTACTTCTGTCATGTATAGCAGTTGGCAGTCTTTAGGGGGCATTCCTTTTCCTGATTGGCCAGGTTGGGTTTGGGTATCGATGTTTATCTTTACCTTTGCCACTTATGCTAATGCCGCCTATATGCGCGAGTTTATGTGTATCCACATCTGCCCTTACGGCCGCTTCCAAAGTGTTATGTTCGATAAAGACACGCTTATCGTATCGTATGATTATAACCGTGGTGAACCGCGTGGAACCCGTAAAAAAGGCACCCATCCTGAGCACTTAGGTGACTGTATCGACTGTACGATGTGTGTACAAGTATGTCCTACAGGTATTGATATCCGCGATGGTCTGCAAGTCGAATGTATTCAATGTGCTGCCTGTGTCGATGCTTGTAATGAGGTCATGGATAAAGTGGGCTATCCTCGTGGGCTTATTCGCTACACCACTGAGCGTCAATTGGTTGAAAAAGAGCCCAGTCGCTATTTACGCCCAAGACTATTTGCCTATTTACTGTTATTATCTTTACTCGTTGGTGTTATGGCTTATGCACTTATTGGTCGCGTTCCACTACAAATTGATGTACGTGGTGACCGTAACCAGCTATCCTCAATGAATGCTGAAGGGCAAATTGTTAATAGCTATATCATTAAAGTGACTAACAAAACCCAGCAGTCTCACGAATACATGCTCTCTATCGATGCCCCTGAAGGCTTAAGCTTAGTGACCCGATTTGCAAGCTTACCTCTTGATGCCGGTGAAAGTTATGATATGCCAGTCAGTGTGGTGGCCGATCCTAAAGTACTCGACCAAAAAGAGATCCCTGTGGTATTTAATGTAGATAGTAAAGATGGTAACTATCATGCTTCGCGCACTAACGTCTTTACCTCTCAAGGTCAAAAGTAGACAGCCAATAACATTGTTAAATTAAAACAGCGCCGCTCAGCTCTCAGTAGCTGAGCTAGTCGCTAAAAATCGCCAGCTTTATAGGCTTTTTGCTTATGGGTTGGCACTTTATTTTTATGTATATGGATTAAGGTTGTGCTATGAAAAAATCCACGTCTCCTGTCAAGTTTGGGCATCAAGATACTCAGCCTTGGTATAAGAACTACATGGTCCTCATTTTTGTGATTGGCTTGCCATTGTTTGTCGTAGTGGCCTGTTTGTGGTTTGTGTATTACTCAGTACAAATCAAAGACACAGTGGTTCGTGATGACTGGTATATGGATGGTAAAACCTTATATCAGGATGTCTCTCGCGATAAGCTGGCTCATGACTTAGACTTAAGTGGTGATATGATTTTTGATAAAGATGGTACGGTTACCTTCACCCTACACTACCCAAGTGATAGCCTAAAGTCAGGCAAACTGCATGATGGCACCCCACTTTATTATCCCAAAAAACTCAACCTATCCATCTCTCATGCTACCGACATTAGCAAAGACAGAGATGGTGTGCTAACCCATACTCAAGGCAACAAATATACCTCGCACATTGATCTTGATGGTCTAGAGTCGAAGTACTATGTCCAAGTCAGTAACGAGGGCAAATTAAACTGGCGCTTAAGAGAAGTCGGCAAATTACCCCAAGCTGAGATTAGCTTTCAGCCGCTGCACTCTTTTGATGAAAAATAACCAAGCCCTGTTTTTTTACAAAAATCTTAGCCAAAAAAAAGAGAGCCCAAGCTCTCTTTTTTCATATTCATGAATACCCGCTCAAAACCTGTCCTCTGTCACTACAGGCCACTTATTAATCGATAATAGGATTAATGGTCGGGATTTTTTTGGCGGCTGTTGCACTCTCAAAAGGCTTGATGTCAGGCTGAGTGGGTAGACCAATTTCAGCCAACTCATTGGCCACACCCACTTGAATATTATGGCCCTCAAAGTCTCTTTTTGAGTCATCTCTTTGTAGAGTTAGGCTCTCAAAGTCAAATAGCTCTCTATCTGCAAGCTGTGATGGCGCCACATTTTGCATCGCTTTAAAGATAGAGGCCAAACGCTGAGGATGCGCGTCATCCCATTGACGCAGCATGTCATTAATCATGGCTCGCTGCAGATTTTCCTGGGAACCACATAAGTTGCATGGAATAATGGGAAACTCTTTATAGCGCGCATATTTAATAATGTCTTTTTCTTCTACATAAGCCAAAGGACGGATCAATACATTTTGCTTGTCATCACTTAATAGCTTCGGTGGCATGGCCTTAAGTGACCCGCCATGGAATAAGTTTAAGAAAAAAGTAGCCAAAATATCATCACGATGATGACCTAAAGCAATTTTAGTTGCGCCAATTTGTTTGGCAAATCCGTATAAAGAGCCGCGGCGCAGACGTGAGCAAGCTGAGCAATAGGTCTTGCCCTCTGGCACCACACTTTTTACCACGCTATAGGTGTCTTTTTCTAAAATATAGTGCGGGATGCCCTGCTGCTGCAAATAATTTGGTAGCACCTCTTCGGGGTAACCCGGCTGTTTTTGGTCCAGGTTTACCGCCACCACGTCGAAGTTAATCGGAGCAATACGCTTTAAAAACAGCAAGATATCAAGCAATGTATAGCTGTCTTTACCACCTGACACACACACCATCACCACATCGCCATCTTCGATCATATTGAAGTCACGGATGGCATGAGAGACTTGTTTACGCAGCTTCTTTTGTAGCTTTTTAAAGCGTGCAGACTTTACCCCTTTATGGGCTATCTCTTGCTCATCGGATAACTCAAGATCCAAATCTAAATCTAAGTCTTCTTCGTCACTATCGAGGCTATCGACCATGTCATCTTGATTGTTATCTATAACATTACGGGTTATATCAGCAGGATTAAAGGTTTGTGGCTGTGAAAAATTAGTTTGCATAATCAATCGCTATTCGCTGTCTGTATTTAAGGTGGGATTATATCAAATTGGTGGTTTTTGCGCTTGTTTGATTGGATTTTAGTGCGGCATTGCATTTTAATATGGCATAGGTTCTGGTTAAATATAAAACATATCTTTTTATGAGTAACTTATGCAAAGCAAATCAAAAAGACTACTATTTTTGGCTAACAATGTTGGCTAACAAAGCGCTCCATACGACAAATTAAGTCAAATATCATTAAGATGCGGTAGAATAAACCCTCGCATAAACAAGGAATTTACCATTCATGTCCGCTAAAAAGTTCGATAAGTTTAAAAAATGGCTGCCGGCTATTAGCTTGGCCGTTGTCATTCATCTGATACTCATTGCGGTGGTCATGAATAGCCAAAAACAAACTGTCATTACAGCAGATGACAGCTTAGTATCAACGCCTACAACCAATGTAGAGGCAGCTTTAATCAATGACGATGAGCTATTAAGTGATACTGAGGTATTAACCACTTTAAGTGACACAAAAATCATTGAAAAGACCACACAGAGCACTGATAAGGCAGGCGATCAAGCACAGAATAAGCAAGCCGACCAAGATACGGACAGTGCTACGCAGCAATCTGGCGCAAGTCAAGGCAATAGCGCTTCTAATATTGACAAGGCGTCAAGCAATACAAACACAGACTCTACCAGCCCTGCGCTTCAAGCTGAAGCCAACAAAACCTCTCAAATGGATAACGCCAATACCAATACCAATACCACTGCGACATATAGCAGTGCAAGCTCTGAGCCACCCTATCTAGAAAAAAATACCAGTAGCGCCAGCGATCAGCTGTTATTGTCTCGAGATTTGCCACAAGCAGAAGCCCATGGCTTGGCTGAGGAAAAAGGATTTAAGAGTACCGCTCAAGAAGTAGAGGCGCTCAATGACAAATTAGGCCGGATGGTCGATGAGGTAAAAGAACAAAAACTAAAAGAGATTGACGCGCAGCAACAGGCAAGCAAAGCTGCCTATCTTAGAGCCAGAAATATTCAGCTCAGTTCAACTGAGCAAAATCCAGCCGCGACTAAGGACGACCGGGGTGATGAGTAGTGCCTTGTATCTGTAGATTTTGGTTGATATCGTCTAAGCGCTCCGCTGTGCCCACATCTACCCAATTGGCCTGCATCACCTCAGCAGTCACTTGAAATCCGAGCATGGCTTTTTTTAATAAAGGTGCTAATGCTGCCACCTGACCTTCAGCGATACCTTGTACCAAGGTCGGCGAAACCACACTGATACCCGCAAAAGTATACTTATCAGCACCTTCGACCGCGTGCTCGCCGGCCAACCCATTATTAATAGCAAAGTCACCTTTAAGATTATGCACAGGGTTATCAATCATCAATAAGTGTGCGCGTTGATCGGCTGTCAACTGATACTCAGTCAGGCCAGATAAGTCATAATCGCTCCACACATCACCATTAATCAAGATAAAAGGCTCAGATCGTAACGCTCCCTCTCTTAGCGCTTTGGCGATACCGCCGGCTGTTTCTAAAGGCTCACCCTCTTCTACCGACCAGTGAATGGTGACCCCATATTGTTCACCATTGCCCAAAGCTGACATCAGCTTGTCTGACAACCAAGAGGTATTAATGGCAATATCAGTGATACCTGCCGCTTTTAGAGCCTTAATATGCCATACAATCAAAGGCTGACCACCCACCTCAACCAAGGGTTTAGGCGTGGTCAAGGTTAAAGGACGCAGCCGAGTGCCTTTACCTGCGGCCAAGATCATAGCTTGGGTAATATGAGGAGTTTGAGACATCTGCACAGTACTCATTGTGAACCTTATACTTGTGGGTAGTGTTAAAAGTGGCTTTTTTTATTGCCGCAACTTGACTTATTTTTCACCAAACTTTTGCTTAAATTTAGGCGCGATATGTTGCTGTAGCCACGTGGCAAACGGCGCAACCATTTCTTGAATTTGAGTATCAGCATGCTGAGACAGCCAGTCAAGCTCAACGACTAAATCTTGCCAAACTTTAGGAATATCAGACAAATAACGCGTTTTGCCATCACGCTGAGCCAAGCGAATAAAGATACCGAGCACTTTTAGATGGCGCTGTAATCCCATCAAATTTACTTGTGCGGTAAAATGGGTAAGCTCAGCGGCACAGGGCAACCCCATCTGCTGGCACTGCTGCCAATAATATTCAATCCAGCCCGCTACCTGCTCTTCGCTCCAATCCACATAGGCATCACGTACCAAAGACACCAAGTCATAAGCATAACTACCAATTAAAGCATCTTGAAAGTCAATCACCCCAAGATTCTTGCTGTGATACTGATCTTGCATCAGGTTGCGGCTGTGATAGTCTCTGTGCACCACGACATTAGGATGCTGTAGTAACTGCTCAATCAGCCCATCTGTAAACTGCTGCCATAAAGCGTGTGTAGGCTCATCTAACGTCACCTCTATATAAGGTAAGAACCAGTCACTAAATAAAGTCATTTCACGCGCTAAAGTTGCCGCATCATAATCAGCCACGTTAAAGTCTTGTTTGGCCTTGGCCACATCCAAAGTCTGTAGCTGCAATAAGCTGTCAATGGCCCAGCGATACAGCTCGTCGATACGGCCTGTGTCCTGCTTTACTTTGGCCTCGGCAATCAAATGGGCAAATTCTGTACTGCCAAAATCTTGTAGCACCAAAAAGCCTTGCTCAATGTCTTGAGCCAGTAAGGTGGGCACATTGATTTTTGGCGCCATTAATTTATCGATACGTACAAAGCTTTCGATAGACTCTAATTGCGGCGGTGCATCCATGACGATATAACTTGGATCAAGCTGCGCATCATTTTGAAAATCTTGCTCTTTTTGCTGCAAATACACTCTATGATAACGGCGAAAGCTGGCATCCCCTGGTAAGCTTTCGATGCGCAAGGTGTGCTGCGGAAACGCCGCTGCAATAAACTGACTCAACTGCTCGTAGCGCTTGGGGGTATGGTAAATCTCTGCCGCGTTAGCTTGAACGGGCTGGGGGGTGGTATTTGTCATAATTTAAGCGACTTTTATCTATATAGCTATAATAAAGGAACAGAAGGACGGCACAATACGCTGCCTTCTAACACGTATTCACTGGTATTTTTTGGGGCCTTGTGACTAGAATAATCAGTCAATGAGCCTGTGCTGATAATCAATGGCAAAATTTAAAGCATATAGTGTAGCTGATTTGCCTTTTTTTGACTATGATAAGATATTGCAAATTTATATCATCACTATAGCAGCGCAAGCCTATATAATAGCGACAGGTTTTGGTACATTACACCATAAACATGGTTAATGCTAAATTGATGTAAGATAGATTCTGCTGGCCTATTTGCAGCTTAGTAAATACCGGTTAGGCTAAAATATATTTTTTAACTCAATATAATAAGGTAATCTCTTGCTGTACTCGCAACTCTATAGCAGTATTTTGCGTGCTTGCCGTGATTTTTCACGCCGTCCGCATACGACCACCCGCTTAGCCTTCAGCTTACCGCTGTTGATTAGCGTGCCCAGTGCTTACGGTGCTATCATTAGCCCGCAGGCCCAGCCCGACTCGTCTGTACAATCGGTTAAAGCGGTGCCTACTGCCAGCGTATCTCAAGCGTCAACTTTTGTAGAAGTGGCGACTTTAACTGATGCCTCAACCAAAACTTACAAACGCCTAGATACGACAATAGATACGACAACAGGCACTGCAGCTACCAAGCAAACCTCTGCAGCAGTCTCACGCCCTACCACTGTCAATAAAGCTGTAACAGAAGCTAGCGTAGATTTGCCAGCAGCTCCGCTTACTGCCGCAGCGAACAGTGCCAGTACTGAAGCTTTGCAAGCCGTGGGGCTTGAGAGTGAGCCGCAGCCTGCCTTTTTTAATAAAGCGCCACTGACCAATAAAGACTTTGTTGCCAAGCAAGCTAAGGCCAATCAAACCAAGGCCAATCAAGCGAGGGTGACCCAAAGCGCCAGCGCCAGTATCGCCAAGGTCAACTCCTCTGAAGATGACTACATTCAAGTAAAAAGCGCTGATGACGGTCTCCCTACTGCCACAAATAATTCTGCGCCTAAAACTAATCCTGTGCTCCAAGCTAACGCTGATCTACGGGCACCAACTGTCCCAAGCACCCCTGCTAGCGCTACCCCCAATAGTGCCAAGCAAAGCAGTGGCCAAGCTGCCATCAATAAAAATAAGCAAGCATCCAGTATCGGTAAGCGGGTAGATGAATCAAAGAATCTGGCAGCAAGCTTCAAAGACGACAGCGTACAAAAAAGCTTAGAGCGTTTGGCGCAGTTTTATCAATTACAAGCAGAAGAGCTACGTGAGCGCGTCGAGCAAGGCCAAAGTGGCAGTGTTATTGAAGCACAGGCCATGGCACCCGTTGCTGCTCCGCAAATCTTCAACAGCCAATCTGACGGCGCTTCAGCGTATCGCTGTGAGGGCGTCTGGGTGACACCTAGTAGTGCTGGCGCCGATGCCAATTACCAACAGGCCATTCAAAGATCGCAGCAGCAAGATGGGCTATCTTTAGCCAACGGCCTACCCTTATATGCTCAGTCCGATTATGCTTATTATGACAACACCACTTATGTGGAGCTGGCCGGTAACGTTGAGGTGATGCAAGATGGCAAGATGGTCAGCGCCGACCAACTCGCGCTTGACTTAAATACCGGTATCGCCGGTGCCAAAGGTGGGGTGTTATTAGCGGAATCAGGCCCAAGCAACCCCAAAAATCAGCCCACCAGTCTTGAAAAACTGGCCACCAATCAAGATGCAAATGCCACAGATGGTTCAGGCATGATAGTGGTGGCAGATGAGCTGGCTTATAACACCAATAACAGTGCCGCCACAGCCTATGATGTGGCTTTTGCCAGCGTCCCCATGCAAGCACACGGCTATGCCAAGCGACTCAATAAGCCGGATAATACGCATTACGAGCTTGAAAAGGTGATGTTCTCAACCTGCCCGCCTGCCAACCGTAAGTGGCAGATTGAAGCACAAAACATTGATATCAACACCGAAACCGGCCGTGGTGAAGCTTATAACGCCACTTTCCGCTTAGGTAAAGTACCGGTGTTGTATCTGCCTTACTTTAACTTCCCAGTTGATGACAGACGCAGCAGCGGCGTATTAACCCCGAACGCCCGCATCGATAGTGACAGCGGCCTAAAGCTTAGTGTGCCCTATTACCTAAACTTAGCGCCCAATTATGATGCGACGGTTACCACCGACATTTACAGTAACCGTAACCCCATGTTAACCGGTGAATTTCGTTATCTTACCGAGGATTATGGTCAAGGTCAGCTGACCACCGCTTATATGCCCAAGGATAAAAAGTATGACGATGAAGACCGTACTGGCGTGTTTTATCAGCATCAATGGGCTTCAAAAACCATTCCTAGATTAACTGCTGATGCCGTCTACAGCTATGTATCTGACCCCGATTATCTCAATGACTTTGATGATTATGGTTTGGTAGAAAATCGTCTTAACCTGCCCAGACGTGGCCGTGTCAATTATTATGATGACTATATTAATGCGCAGCTCAAGGTAGAAACTTTTCAAAGCTTAGAAGCCACTGATGTCAACGGTAATATCATTCAAGACAAAGACAAGCCCTATTCTCGTCTGCCGCAATTGACAGTGGATTATCGCTTACCTACTTTGAATAATGCCTTAGATAAGTTTGTCATTACTGGCGTGCATGACTCCGCCTACTTCAAAAAATCGATTGATGACGGCTCAGAGAATGAAAAAAGTGGTGTGCGCGTTTATAACGAGATCAATGCCAGCTACCCGATCGAAAAAACTTGGGGTTATGTGACACCCAAGGTAAGCTTGCAGCACTTGTACGCCGCTTTTGATGAAGAAAGCCGCCTAGAGAACAATGTGTCTAAAGATGATAACGATCAATCTGCTTTTGTGCCTAAATTTAGTATAGATTCAGGTTTGAATTTTTATCAGGCAGGCTCCCCCTTTGGTTGGTTTGATAACACCATGGGCGGCTATCAGCTGCTAACCCCTCGGGTGAAATACAGCTACTCACCTTTTGAAGACCAAAGCGCTATTCCTAACTTTGATACTCGTTTTGCCTCAATTGATTATGATCAATTATTTGCAGACAGTTGGTTTTTAGGTCATGACCGTATCTCAGACAACAATAACGTCGCTGTGGGCCTAAATTATCGCTATATCGACTCGATGGGGATTACCCGCTTCGACGGTGGTATTGGTGATCAGTTCTTTTTGAGTAAGCCAAAAGTCTTGCTAGATTCAGAGGACGCTGGCTATGACTCACACTCAACTGGGGTGGCATGGCGCTCAAGTGTACAGCCTTATCGCAACCTATGGTTTGACTTCAACGGCGCACTGGACTCAAATAACAACCTAAACTATATCGCCAGTCAGGTGCGTTATAACCCCACACCCAATAGTTTGGTGAATTTTGGGGTGATAGAACGCAAAGAAGATCGCCTCACCAACCAATCTGAGCTTTCTGCCTTAACGGCCGCTGCTATTGTGCCTATTAATGACAGCTGGCGCGTACTCGGCCAAGGTCAATACGACAGCCGTAACAACAAGTTTATCGATGCCACTTTAGGCTTAGATTATGAGGACTGCTGCTATGGATTTTCAATTTATGGCCGCAGTTACTATAATGATTTAAACTTAGATGACAAGCCGACACGCGCTATCATGGCTGAGTTTAGAATCAATGGCTTTGGCGATAGAAGCAGTCGATTAAGTAAGCACCTCAACGATAAAATACTTGGTTATGAGCCGGTAGACACACTTTGGAAAAAGTAATCTAATCGGTGACAAAAGCGAAACTTTTGTGCTTAAAATTAATGATATCCTAGTGCAACCCTTATTGATAGTTAATCCATCTTTTACAGTAAAATACCCATACTCAGGCTAAAAACAGGCTCCTTATGACAGTACTCACTACTTCGCGACTTGCAATTAAAAATGCTCGCAATATCACAGCAACTCCGGCGCATTCAGTGGCTTTAAAAAAGCTTACCCATACGTTAATGGTTTCGACCGTACTAGGTACGCTTGGCACCTTAAGCTTATCTGCGCAGGCGGCCGATGCTAAAACCGATACAACTGAGTCAAATACGGCTGCCATTGCTACCAGTACTGCCTCAGCCAACACCCCTGTCTCAGTCCGTGAAAGCACCAATGGCATGATTGCCCTGGTTAACGATACCCCTATTTTAAAAAGCCAGCTGGTTTCAGCGATGGCCACAGCGCAAGCCCGTATTCAAGCCAGTGGACAGCCTGCTCCCAGTACACAGCGTCTACAAAATGATGTATTAAACAGTTTGATTTTACGCCAGTTGCAGCTAGATATGGTCAAAAGAGCAGGTATCCGTCCTGATGCCGATGTGGTTAACCAAAGCTTGGCCCGTTTTGCACAGTCTCAAGGCCTAACCTCCTTATCACAATTACAGCAAACACTAGATGCCAAACAGCCAGGCAGCTATGCAAGCTTGCGCGCTCAAGTCATTGAAGAGGAATCTTTAAAAGCCCTACAACAAAGCCAAGTTGCCAACCGTGTGCGTATCACTGAGCAAGACATTGATGCCTTTTTGGCCTCCCCAGAAGCTCAGCGGTTACAAAGCGCAGAGTACCGTACCATCCACATTCGAATTCCCTTTAGCGATGATTACAACCGCATTACCGAAAGCGAAAAACAAACGGCACTGCAAATCGCTCAACAAGCCAAAAATTTATTAATGAATACAGATGATGCTCAGTCTGTCTTAGATGAGCTATCAGCAGGGATTGCCAAAAACTACGTAGCGCCAGTACAAGGCGGGGATATGGGCTATCATGAAGCCTCTGGCCTACCCACAGATATCGCCAAACAAATCACGCCATTAAATGTCGGTCAAGTGACTGAGCCACAGATCACCCCAGAAGGTATTGATGTGGTGAAGCTGGTCGACAAGCGCAATAATGACAACATGATTATTCCGCAGTGGAAAGTACGTCATATCTTAATCAAAACTGATGAACAAAACAGTGACGCGCTGGCAGAACAAAAAATCAATGACTTATACGAGCAGCTGCGCCATGATGCCGACTTCTCAGCGCTGGCCTCAACTTACTCAAATGACCCTGGCTCAGCCGGTCGTGGTGGGGACTTAGACTGGGTAGCTGAAGGTCAAATGGTGCCTGAATTTGAAGAGATGATGAAGCGCACTCCCAAAGGCGATTACTCCATTCCTTTCAAGTCGCAGTTCGGCTGGCATATTCTAAAAGTTGAAGATACGCGTGAAAAAGATGTGAGCGATACGGTCAAACGCAATCTTGCCCGTGAAGCTTTATATCAACGTTTAGCACCTCAGGCTCAAGAAGATTGGTTACAAGAGCTGCGTGCCAATGCCTACATTCAGATCTTTGACTAATGGGCATTGATGTGAGCTAATTTGGATGTAATTACCATGACATCCAAAGTAATCGGCCAATAAATAGCACAATAAAAAAACACCCCACTGACTCTTGGGGTGTTTTTTTGGGCTTATTATTCGTAAATAACATTAATTAGGTGCTGATGACATATAAAATGCCTGGCTACAGCTACTATAGCCCCAGTACTGCTCTTGGATCAATTGGTGTGCCATTTTCTCTAACTTGGAACTGCAAACCGACCTGATTGGTCTGGCCAGAATTCCCCATGGTAGCAATACGCTGGCCGGCTTGTACTTGATCACCCTCTTTTACCAGTAACTCATTATTATGAGCATACACTGTGATATAACGATCATCATGTCGAATCATAATAAGATTACCATATTCAGGCAAGCCATTACCTGCATAGAGTACTTGACCACCCTTACTGGCTAACACAGGATCTCCTATACGGCCACTAAACCACATCCCCATATCGCCTGCTGTAGCATTGAAATTTTTAACCACTGGGTTGCTACTTGGGTAGCCATAGCCTTTGGTTGAGGTAGCGGTTGCATTGTAGCTTGGAGTAGTTGGTGTAGTCGCGGGTGCAGGCGTGTTATAGACTGGGGTATTGTTTCGAGTATTGGTCACCACAGGTGCTGCAGCACCACCTTCCCACAATTTTAACCACTGGCCAGCATAGATGGTGTATTTACTGTCTAAACGGTTTAAAGCCCCAATTTGACGATAATTTAGACCATAGCGCGCAGCAATATGACTGACCGTATCCCCTGATTTCACTTGATAGTAGTTGGGTACACCGCGCGCATTAACTTGAACGCTGGGGCCTGAAGCTTGATAGGTAGGCTTAGTAGCGCAGCCTGCTAACATCAATACGCTGCCCAACAGTGCCACGGTTAGCCCTTTAAACTTAACTGAGCTTACTGCCGGTTTAACACTTAGTGATTGCGTGGTTTTTTGTGTGTCTATAAAAGTGGTATTAGACATGCCTGCCTCCCTATAAAATATTTACAATAGCAGCAGTAAGCGACAGCCATAAATTAGCCGACGCTTATCGCTGCGGACAACTAGAACAAGGTGTACAATACAAGCAAGTGCCTGCTCATTGTGACAAACACTAAGCCCACAGATGATGATTTAGATAGAGCATTACCCTATCATAACAACTGATTATATACCTAACTAATGAGTATCCTAATCACTTGATTGCTTATGTCAATATACCGGCAAAGGATATAACGATTCTTTACATAGCGTAAAGGCTAGGTTAGGGTTAGCGCTGTTAAATCTGCTACAATAAAGTAAGGCCTTATAGTAGGTCAGCTAAAAGGTGGGGAACATAAACCGACTCATAAAATCGCCTTGGTTAGCCTTGGGTAACTAGAAACTTCCATAATATAGTTGGCGAATTCATCAGCCACAGCTGAGTTATTACAGCCACTGGCGGTGCAGCAATACAAATTACGCTTTAAAAAAATACGGTCACACTTGTTAAACATCACCCCCCTGAAACCGTGTGATAATAGCTATAGATGATAGTCTTATGGCTGACGCCCCGTTAGTCATTAAAGCGATAACGTGATCAAAACTAAAACTATAAAATAGACCTATCAAAATAAACGTTAAGTGGCGCGCTAGATTTGACCCAATTGTTTTCAATGTTTACTTTATTCTACAATCAATTTTTGACACTTAAGTTGATACATATGCCTTATCACTTAATAAGATGATGATGAAGATTATGAAAAACCTAATGACCCAATGTTTGAGTGCTACCACTCTATCTAAGACATTAACCCATAGTGCACGCAAACTGATTTTCACCACGTTAATAGGCAGTGCTACTTTTTTTGCCTCAGCCCTTGTTCAAGCGGCTCAAACCACTATCCCTGTAGATTTAACCGGTGCTAATGCCACTAAGCATGAAATTGCTGTCTTACAAGTATTGTCTGAGGTGTGCCCGCCTATGTTAAATCGCCAGCAGCAAACTAACTTTCGTAGAACCTATAACAATCAATTAAAACAAATGCTGCCGTCTATTAAAAATCCAAAAGCAGCAATCCAATATTTATCTACGCAGCAAGATTACAAAGCCATTTTATCAAGTATGCGCGACTGGACATTGAGTTATTCACGTGATGAGAACTTAGCACTTTGTAAAGACTTGGCCAATACTCGCTTTTAACCAATCACCTAAAATACATAGCCACATAACACTACATAGCACATAAAAAAGGGTCGATAAATTATCGGCCCTTTTTTATTTTTATATCCGCTTTATAAGATAATGAATCCAAAATTAGAGCACAGAGGCTCTAAAGATAATAAATCATAAAAACAACCTTGCTGCTATCCTAAGGGTTTTAATTTAAAGGTTATTTGCTAATTTATTTGTTTAACCCATTTGTGCAATTTGTTAATATACACTCTCGTTTGACCCCAAGCTTTAGTAATGGACGCTGTTTTTGCAACGGCACTGAATTAATAAAGCATCTGTGGCCAAACCTAACGCTTTGATTCTTCTGTTATGTGGTATTTTTAACATAGTAAACCTTTACCTCCAATTTAGATTCATTCAGATGTAGTCAAAAGCCTCTGATACCACTATGCTAGCTCGCCTACTGTGCCTCTGCTTTAAAAAATAAGCCACACATCTTGCCTGCGTCTGCTATTGGTTCATTGACAGGCCTACTCTACCACTGAATAACCTATGACCAAATATGGTGTCTTAGATATGACTGCTCCTGTAACCCAGCTGTTACCTATATTAGATAAAGCTCAATCAGTAACCCGTTTATCAACGGCTAAATCTCTATTTTTAGGCTCTAGTATGCTGCTGCTATCTAGTGCCTCATTAGCAGCGACGGCTCCGGTACCCCCACCTGAAATGGACAACACCGCCTATATCTTGATGGACTATGATACGGGAGTCATTTTGGCAGAAAAAAATGCCGACCAGCCACTTCCTCCAGCATCACTTACCAAAATGATGACCAGTCACATCATTGAAAAGAAGCTGATGTCGGGTGAAATGAAAGAGACTGACCCCGTATTAATGACAGAAAGCGCCTGGTGTCGCGGTACCAGCGATCAGTCTTGTATGTATGTGCCGGTCAATAAAAGCGCCCCGGCTATTGATATGCTACGCGGTATTATTATCCAGTCAGGTAACGATGCCTCAAAGGCTATGGCTGAGCACATTGCTGGTAGCGAAAGTGCGTTCGCTCAAATCATGAACGCAGAAGCCAAAGCCTTAGGCATGACCAACACCCATTTTGTCAACGCCACCGGTATGCCAGATGAAGGTCACAGAGCTTCTGCACGCGACTTAGCCATATTATCACGCGCTATTATCAAGCAAGGTGGTGATTACTATAAGCTTTACTCTGAAAAAGAGTTCACTTATAACAACATCACTCAAGGTAACCGTAACGCCCTATTGCGTACCGACCCCACTGTTGATGGCCTAAAAACGGGGCATACCGATGCTGCTGGCTACTGTTTAGCCGCGTCAAGTAAGCGTAATGACATGCGTCTAATTTCTGTCATTATGGGCAGCAAAAGCATGCAGGCACGTGCCGATCAGTCACGTGAATTATTAAACTGGGGCTTTGGTCACTTCGACACTAAAGTCGTTGCACCTGCCAATCAGTTTGTAGACTCAGTGCCTGTTTATTTTGGCAAGCAAGACTCAGTAAAAGCAGCCACTGGTGAAGCATTAAAAGTATTAATCGCTAAGACCCAGACGGATAAAATCAGCACTGTAGTAAACATCTCAGATAAAGTAGAAGCCCCCATCAAAAAAGGCCAAGAGATCGGCCGCATGATGGCAGTAGTAGATGGAAAATCTGTGGCCTCTGTGCCTATCGTTGCCACTGAAGATGTGGAACAAGCTGGTATCTTTAAGCGTGCTTGGCAGCATGTGGTAAAATGGTTTAGCAACTTATTCTAACGCGAGATAGAGCGTAACGCACAAAAAAGGGGCGGTCATAGACCGCCCCTTTTTTTATACTTTAAAGCTCAAGGGTGCTACTTTTTATGCGAGCCTTTTTTGTACTTCATGTTGCGGCGCTTTTGGCGGGCTTCAGAGACCCCAGGTCTTAGCTTCTTAGATGAAGTGGTCTTCTTGCCAGCATAAGGGTTGGTATTAAGCTTGAATTCAACCTTTAATGGCGTGCCCTCTAGGTTAAACACCTTACGAAACTCATTTTCTAAATAACGCTGATAGCTTTTAGGCAGGGAGCCTGTCTGATTACCATGGATAACGATAATCGGTGGATTATGACCACCCAAATGCGCATAACGTAGCTTAATACGGCGCCCACCTGACATAGGTGGCGGGTTTGCGGCCACAGCATCTTCTAGAATCTGAGTCAAACGATTGGTCGATACTTTGAACATCGATGAGGCATAAGCTTTATGAATCGATGGATATAGGTTACCGACGTTGGTACCATGTAGCGCTGAGATGAAGTGTACTTTGACATACGGAATGAAGTTAAATCGGCGATCAAGCTCGATGCGTATCATCTCTTTTTTGTCTTCTGATAGCCCATCCCATTTGTTAATTGCCACCACCATAGCCCGGCCAGCATCTAGCGCATAACCCAGCATATGTAAATCTTGATCGACAATACCTTCTTGGGCATCAATGACAGCGACGACCACGTTGGCATCTTTAATGGCTTGTAGGGCTTTAATTACTGAGAATTTTTCAACTTTTTCATCAATACGGCCACGGCGACGTACACCGGCAGTATCAATAAGTACGTAGTTTTTGCCATTGCGCTCAAAGGGGATATAAATACTGTCACGGGTGGTGCCTGGCATGTCATACACCACAACGCGCTCTTCACCAAGCATGCGGTTAACCAGCGTGGATTTACCCACGTTCGGGCGACCGATAATTGCAAGCTTCAGACCCCCTTGATCTTCTTCTTCCACATCCTCTGGCATATCGGCAGTTAAGTCATCAAGTAAGTTGGCAATACCTCGGCCATGACTGGCTGTCATAGGGTATGGCTCACCCAATCCTAATGCATAAAACTCAGCGGGCGCAGCATCATGGACACCATCAATTTTGTTGGCCACCAGGTATACCGGCTTGCCTAGGGTATGCAGCATTTTACCAATTTCAGCATCAGCGCCAATCATACCGGCACGAGCATCAACCACAAACACGAGAATATCTGCTTCATGGATGGCGGTATGCGATTGTGCGGACATATAGTCATCAATACTACCGCGGCCATCATCAGCCTCGCCAATACCGCCGGTATCAATCACAACAAAAGACTTGTTGTTATACGTGGCATCACCATACTGTCTGTCACGGGTGAGTCCGGACAGATCAGCAACTAAGGCTTGACGGGTTTTGGTCATTTGGTTAAATATTGTCGATTTACCCACATTTGGGCGACCTATTAAGGCAACGACAGGTTTCATGGACATCTTTTATCTCACTTGGTTTTACAAGGCTTTAATGATTGAGGGTTAAATCAGAGTGCTTGATAGATTATTAAATTGGGGTTGATTAGGGGTTAGGGTAATTGATTCGATGCCAATTTCTATCATGACACCTACCGCCTTAGCGCCAATCTGCACAGCGGCATCATCTCTTATAAAAATTAAAGTTGAGTTATCTCAACGTAGTTCTTAAAATAATTTCCAGTTTGTTAAAAAAGCCAATAATATGGACACTATCATTCGCGCTTAAGTCGAATTTTATTGATTGGTCTGTATTGTGCTGTTTTTCTGGCCACTACTGACAGGCTACTGTGAGATCACCACCACCCATAACCGGGGTAAAAGCTTATTATCTAGCGTATGTCGTCAAAATAATATAACAGACTAAACGCAATTAGATTGCTCGGCTATGATAACATGGTTTTAACCCTCTTAATAATGAACCTATATCAATTATGTCAAGACGCTCTGCACCTTTTGTCGCTCCCGAAGATATTATCCCAGATCCTTTATCTAAGGAGGGTAAATCACTTGCTAAAGAATTACTCTCAGGGTTGCAGGCAGATATTGCCGCGTTTCGTCATGACCAGTTTCCGCCAGATATTATAACTCAAGTGCGCGACATGCCCATTTATCAGGGCAATAAAGACGAAGTTGCCGCGTATCATGCACGATGGAAGCCGCTGATACAAAGAGCATTGCAGTTTTATCCGGCAGCCTATTTGCCGCCTGATAATCTGCCTTTGCCTGCAAGTTTAGAGATTCCACAATTTATCTATCACGTGCAGCGGCTACATTTGACCAAAACCCGTGCCAAAGAATCCAAAAACTTTGGCTCGGTGGGCGCACTTATCGAAAAATGCGGTGAGTTTACTGAAAATGAGTATCTACGTCTAGAAAAAGTCTTGGCCAATGATGAAACGGCGCGGCTGGTTGCACATCGAGAGTTTATTGATCTGCGTGCTTATGTGTTTTGTCGCAATGACAAGGGCGAGCTGCTTGATCCTGAGCGTATTCGTTTTTATCGTACTGGACTTATTGTCCATGCCCTGCCGGACTTCAAGGTTGTCGATAGCCGTCAAAAACCCAGAAAAAAACGCAATGATGCTTACAGTAATCCCCTAGCCGATAACGGCGTTTGGAAAGTATATCGCAAAAAATAGCCCACTGTTTGTGGCCATTATTTCAATTTTTGAAGCACGCTTACGTTTTAAGAGGCTTTGAATAGTAACCATCACTGTTGTGACATACCTCTTTTATCACTTGTTTTATCACTTGCTTGCCCTAAGCTTACCGCCACTGCTCTACAAATAAGGATCCTACATGATTGCAGCCTCCCTTGTTCAACCCAGTCTCATGTTACAAGCGACCATCTTTTTAGGTGCCGCCTTGTTATTGGTACCTTTGGGCAAGCGGCTGCATATCTCAACTGTACTGGGTTATCTGATTACTGGCTTGCTGCTGGGTCCGAGTGTGTTTGATGTGGCCGGTGATGCCGAAAGTTTAATGCACTTTTCTGAGTTTGGGGTGGTCATGCTGTTGTTCGTCATCGGACTTGAGCTGCAGCCCTCACGGCTTTGGGCGCTGCGTCACTCGATTTTTGTATTCGGGGGCTTGCAAGTTGGGGTGACAGGCTTATTGTTAATGGGGCTGCTGTATGAATTTAGCAGCTTAAAATTAGACACCGCCTTTATTGTCGGCTTTGGTCTGGCGTTGTCTTCTACTGCCTTTGTGCTACAAGTATTGACCGAAAAGGAGCAACTGTCGAGCACCCATGGCCGCGAAGCCTTTACCATCTTATTGTTCCAAGACATCGCGGTTATTCCTCTGCTGGCTGCCATTCCCTTCTTATCTGGGGTGCGTGAGCAGACTTATGACTTAATTTATTTTGGTAAAGTTGTGGCAGTGTTTGGCGGCTTATTCTTAGTCAGCCGTTATGTTGTACGCCCTTTTTTCAAGTTCGTGGCCTTAAGTGGTGCCAATGAGCTGCTGACCGCCGTGGCGCTATTTATTGTCATGGGCGTGTCTATTTTGATGGGGCAGATTGGCTTATCTATGGCGTTGGGTGCTTTTTTGACCGGTGTACTACTGGCCGACTCTGAATACCGCCATGAGCTTGAAGCCAGTATTGAGCCTTTTAAAGGCTTGCTGCTGGGTCTATTTTTTATGTCCGTTGGTATGCTCACCGACGTCAAACTTATCTTGGCGCACCCCGCTTTTATCATTGGCGCAGCCATTGCCTTAATGGTGATTAAATTTGGGGTGATTACCATTATTGCCCGCTTATTAGGCAACCGCTTACCAACCAGTATTCGTCTGGGGGTGACTTTAGCTCAAGGCGGTGAGTTTGCTTTTGTGTTATTTAGCACGGCGGCCAACTCAAACGTACTGCGTCCAGAGCATGCCAATCTACTGACTTTGATTGTGACCATCTCTATGGCACTGACCCCTATTGGATTTATGCTGCTTGAAAAATTCGGTGAGCCCAGATTTGATAAAGGTCAGCCAGACCGTGAATATGACAGCATCCCTGACCATGAGCATCCGGTAATTATCGCAGGCTTTGGCCGTGTCGGACAAATTATCGGTCGCGTACTGCGCATGCATAATATCGAATTTACCGCCATTGAAAGCTCAGCCAACCAAGTGGATTTCGTGCGTAAGTTTGGTAACCAGGTTTATTATGGTAACCCGCAAAATCCGCAAATCTTGCGTACTGCCGGTATTGAGAAGGCACGCCTGTTTATCATCGCCATTGATGATATCGAGCGCTCTATTGCCACTGCCCGCTACTTGCATACCAATTATCCGCATCTTCAAATCCTAGTACGTGCGCGTAACCGGGCCCATTTTTACCGTTTGCGAGAGATTGGTATTACTCACATTTGGCGCGAAACCTACTTATCCTCGCTAGATATGTCACGTGAGTCGCTTGAGCTGCTTGGTATTTCTCCTCAAAAAGCGCGCGAGACCATCACCGCCTTTCGTGATTATGATGACAAACTGTTGGCACAGCAGCAGGCCATTTATGAAGATGAGGCCAAGATGATTGCCTCGGTACAGTCCTCTATGATGGAGCTTGAAAGCTTATTTGACTCTGATCATTCAGAGGGCAAAAAGCTGGACTTAAATGAAATAGAAACCGCAGTGGGCATTCATAAATCCAGCTCTTAGCAGGCCAGGTTGTCTGATTTTCAACTGGGTTTATTTAGCTGCTTTGACATATCGCAGGGCGCTGCTTGTCATTTAAAGTACTGATACATTGCCATTTGCCCTGCTTATCGGCTGAGGGACGATACATAATAAAGCGCTGCCCATTAAGATTGCGATTGGGAAATGGCACCCCAGTGAGACTGGCCATCAATACGCAGCTACTGGGTTTATTACCCAAGGCTGGGGTCTGCGCGACTACTTCAAAACGGATATTCTGTGCCATGCTGTCAACAGACATCCCGACCGGGCACTGGCCTTGGGCTTGATAAGCGGCTTCCACTTGGGCAGTGGCAACTCGGGTAAGCCCAAAGCTTTCTTGAATAATGCCTGTGGCTTTAGGCTTGGCATATAAGGGCAAAAACTGCTGCTGGATAACGGTTATTAGGAATAAAAACAGCCCAAAAGAGGCCGCCAGACCAACCACACTAACGCCGCCCTCCTTTTTTAAATGGGCTTTTTGCTGCTCAGGGGCTCGAGGATAATCCTCTAATACATCCGCAATCTCTCGGCGCGCCATGCGATAATAATAAGCATCGGCCCAGCGTGCGACCATCACTGACCAAAAAATCCAAATCGCCAACGCAATGAACGCCCGCACCCCCATCTGATAGCCATGCGCCACAAGCGGTATAAACATATATTCAAAGGCAACCAACACAATAACCACATTAAGCTGAATAAAAGACCAGCCCGCTACGGTATATACGATACAATCCAAATAGCGCTTGCGATACAGTAGCCATCCAAAGGTGGCAATAAATGCCGCCCAGTTCCATTTGGGCGACAAATAGCCTTGCTCATCAAACTGAGCAAAGCGTTTTAAATAATAAGCTTGCGATCGCTTACCAATGAACCATTTATCCAGCTGAGTACGCTGCTCAGCACTAAGCTTAGGCTGATAAAATGGCGGTGGTGAGGTCTCTTCAATAAACAACATACCGGCTAAGCCTTGTATAAACATCTATCATGCTAAGTACACGCAAACTATCGAGGTTTGCGCATCGTTTTATAGGGAGATAACCGCTATAATACGCCAAAATGACTGATTTTTTTAGCCAGGCTGTGGTTTTTCAACCGTCTTTGCCTGCTGCTAATATCTTTACTCTTATAACGCCAATAGTGGACGATTTTTTTAATATGAGCGCTGAGACTACCCCAAACACCCCAAATATAGACAACTCACAAACCTCTGAAGCCAATGACGCCGCCTACCCGCGCCTCATCAAAACCTTTATGAAGCGCCGTACCCACCTTAACAAAAATGCCGAGCAAGCGCTAACTGATCCTGTTTATGCCAAGTATATCGTCAATACGATGGATGACAGAGGCCAAGGCCTTATTGAGGACATCACAGACTTGCGCGCTTTATTTGCTGATACGGAACAAACCCCTAACGGCCCAGATGCACCGCTGACCTTTGAGATTGGGTTTGGTATGGGGGGATCACTGATTGAGATGGCCAAAGCTGATCCCACGCGTAACTTCGTGGGCATTGAAGTGCATGAGCCGGGTATCGGTAAATGTGCCTTTACCGCTGACGAGGAAGGTCTGAGTAACCTTAAGATTATCAACGGTGATGCCATCGCCCTAATGCAGCAGCTGCCTGAGAATCATATTGACCGTATTCAGCTGTATTTCCCCGATCCATGGCAAAAAAAGCGCCATTATAAACGCCGCTTTGTAAGCCCCAAGCGCATGCAAATTGTCACCCGAGTACTTAAAACCGGAGGCTGGTTCCATACGGCAACAGACTGGGAGCATTATGCGTTTTGGATGTTAGAGGTGCTCGATAACTTTGAGGGGCTGACCAATACGGCAGGCGAAGGTAACTTTACGCCGCGCCCTGACTTTCGTCCTTTGACCAAATTTGAAAAACGTGGCATCGATAGAGGTCATGGGGTATGGGATTTGATCTACACTAAAGACTAATAGGCCATCGTTTTTAACCCATAAACAAAAAAACAATTCACTTTTAGTATTGTCATCATCGTGAAACATCTGCCAAAAATAGTCCTTAACAGCCTTGAAAATACTGGTTTTTTATATTTTTTGGCAGATTTATTAATTTTTTGTAGCGCCATGCCATTTTTTCCAAACTTTGATAAGTTGCTTGTAAGCTATGCCAGACAAGGGCGTGCGGACTTTTCCCCATATACTGTGGATAACTCTGTGGATAACTGGGTGTTTGACAACTGATACCCTAGAGCTATTAGGGCTTTAGGTAAAATTGTTCATTTTTTATACAGTTATTTTTACCATAAAAATCAAACACTTATGTAGATAATTGTTTTTATGCTGTTCTAATCAAATTTTTTGGGCTCAAAATGTATAAAATAAGTTAATGTTTCACAGCTTGACCCATGGGTCTTTTTTTCTCTGTGGATAACTGGCTATTTTAGCGTTTGTCCGGTTGACTTTTTTCACCGTATCAGCTTTGTGCGTTATTGGCTAATGATGGTTAACTCGCTATTAAAAGCAAGTTAACTGACGTTTAAAACCGTAGGTTTTATTATTTCAATTGGCTTTAGGTATTGCTATGCATTGGCATGCATTGTTATGTTTTGATCAGTATGGCAGACATTGGAGTTTAGTACTCGCGGTTAGCTTGAGTGTTAGCACAAGGCTTAATTAAGGCTTTTTTATGAAATTACGAATTCTAAGTGTCGGCAGTAAAATGCCTAAATGGATTGATACTGGGTTTAATGAGTATCACAAACGTATTCAGCCGATGTTGACTACCGAAATGGTCGATTTGGCCGCTGCAAAACGCGCCAAAAACCCCTCAGAAGCCAATCTAGCACAGTATCGTGAGCAGGAGGGAAAAGCCATTTTGGCCACCCATCAAAGTAACTCACGTGAGAAGCTTTGGGTGCTCGACGTTAAGGGTAAGATGCTATCGACCGAGCAGTTAGCCGATAAGCTCAGTGAAGCGATGCAAGTTGGTGACGATGTGGCATTGGTGATTGGCGGCGCTGATGGGGTGTCACCTGAGGTACTGGCCGCAGCAGATTTTAAGTGGTCATTATCACCATTAACCCTGCCCCATCCCTTGGTACGTGTGGTATTGATGGAGCAGCTTTATCGAGCAATGAGTATCAATAACAATCACCCTTATCACCGCGGTAATTAGCACTCAAAGAGCGCACGATCAAGGTAATGTATGGCAAACATGACCTCAACTTTAAAAAATGCTGCCCGCCCCCATAATTAGCTTATGACACATTCAAATCGTACCCACAGCTCAACCTTTAGCCCAGTGACTGCCATCACAAGGCTCACAAGCTTTGAGCCAGTCACTAACAGTCACAAGCCAAAAGTGCGTTCTATGCAAGCGCTGGCCACATTGCCGGCGCTATTTATTTCGCATGGGGCGCCTACCTTTGCGTTTGAAAAAAGCGCCACCACCAATGCGCTGGCGCGTACTGGGCAAAACCTACCCAAGCCCAAAGCTATTGTGATTATGTCAGCACACTGGGTCACTCAAACCCTTGAGATTGCCAGTAACCCTACACCGCAGACCTGGCATGATTTCTCAGGGTTTAGTCATGAGCTTAATCGCATTGAATACCCTGCTTTAGGCCATCCTGAGCTGGCCGAGTCGCTATCAAATCAGCTTAATAAAATCGGCGTCATCAACAGTCTTAATCCACTGCGACCTTTAGATCACGGGGTATGGGTACCACTTCTTCATCTATATCCAGAAGCTGATGTGCCCATTGTGCAGCTGTCATTACCCAAGCACTTCGACGCTTATGCCTGTTATCAATTGGGCAGCTTGTTTGAGCAGCTTCGCCATGAGCAAATCTTAGTGATTGGTTCTGGCAGTATCACCCATAATCTGGCGGCCTTAAGTTGGAACGCTTCTAGTGAAGATGCCAGTGCCAAAGCCTTTAAGGTCTGGCTACTGCACCAGTTAAAGACGGACATTCCAGCGGCTTTAGATTGGCAGCAGTTCGCTCAAGTGGAGCAGGTTCACCCCAGTGCTGAGCATTTACTGCCCCTATTTTTTGCGCTGGGCTGCGGCCAACGGGTCTCGGTCATTCATGAAAGCATGTCACATCATAGCTTAGGCATGGATATGTACCGTTTTGATTAAACCCTGCCGGACAAGACACCCCCAGTGGCGTCATTTTTGTTAAAATAGACGGTTTTTATTGCCCCATTGTTATTTTAATAACTGCCATTTTTAATTTTTTAAGCCTTTTAGGACACCCTTATGACTGATGCCTCAGCAGATGCTTTAACCTCACCCTCTAACAGTGGCGCAAGCCAAGATACTTCTCAGCAAAACGCGGTGGTACTTCTCTCAGGCGGGCTAGACTCTGTCACTTGCTTATACTGGGCAAAAGCGCGCTATGCCAAAGTCACGGCTGTGAGTTTTAACTATGGTCAACGTCATAACAGTGAATTGGTCGCAGCCAAAAGCATCGCTAGCCAAGCTGGCGTCAATCATAAAATCATCGATATCGATATTGCGCAGTTAGGCGGCTCTTCATTAACTGACCATGATATGACCGTTCCAGATGGCGATGCGGACAAATTCCCGACGCATACCGATGACATTGACAACCAAGCCATCCCGAATACCTATGTCCCTGCGCGCAACACCATATTTTTATCCTACGCGCTAGCTGTCGCAGAGGTTACCGATGCCAACCACATCGTCATTGGCGTAAGCTCAGTCGACTATTCAGGCTATCCAGATTGTCGCCCTGAATATATCGAAGCCTTCGAAGTGATGGCAAACTTAGCCACCAAAGCGGGAGTGACCGGCCACAAACTACACATCCAGACACCACTACAAAAGCTTAGCAAAGCACAGACCATTCAGCTCGGCAACTCATTGGGTGTAGACTACTCGCAAACCATTTCGTGTTACAAAGCTGACAGCGAAGGCCGAGCTTGCGGTATCTGTGACAGCTGCACTCTGCGCAAAAGAGGCTTTAGTGATGCCGGATTGGCCGACCCTACCCGTTATGCCGGCTAATAAAATGGCTTTATCGCATTGGCATTGGCCGTTATGTAACGGCCTAGTAACATTTATTTGCAACTGGATAGCAAAATTCATTATCAATCTCACTATGAGCTTGGTAAGGTATGCTGTTAGATTAGCTAGGCATAAGACCAAGCGGATTGCGGTCTTTATGCTGCAGTTATGTTATAAAAATTTAAGCAAAGAGGGTGTTGTACTGGCTAATCTTTCTTAAAACTGCGCTTTCTTTTAATACTACCTGTTGCCCTCAAAGGATTTTCGTTTATGATGTTTATCACAAAAAAAGTATTGCCTCTGTTCGCGCTTGGCGCTTCTGCGGCTATGTTTATCACGCCAGCTCAAGCCTTAGATATCAAGCAAGATCAAATTGATCAGTGCGTCAAAGGCACAGTAAGTTATAAAGTAGCGGACAATGCCACAGCCAAAAAATTATGCAGCTGCACCGTCAATGTGCGCAGTAAAATGACTTTGGGTCAAATGTGGGAAATTGAGAGCTACGCACAAAGTGGTAAAGACCCCTCAAAGTTGTCTTATGCCAAAAACATGCAAAATGAATTACAACAGTGCACCAAAGGCTTAAAGCTTAATCCCCCTCAAAAACCAAAAGCCTAGTCTTTAAAGGCTAAGTCTTTATGGGCATAGCCTTTAGGGCTTTAATGCGCAGCTAAGCTGTGGATCATTTTTTTAATATTGACCTGTTTTAATTAGGCTGACCTATGTCAGCCTTTTTTTATACCTTAAAGGTTTACTTAACGCTTACACGCGACGCTTTGAGTCATTACTCAATCTTAGGTAAACTACTCTAAAAACAATAACTGCCTTTTAGATTAATAAATGTAGATGAATAAATTCATTTAAGTAAATAAGGAAAACAAAATGGCCAAACCCACTGACGAAATGATTACCCTACCTAACTTCCCAATGCCTATGGTACAAAGCATAGATGATGACATGGTAGAGAGCGAAATAGTACTTGATCAGTTTGTTGAGAATATGGACAAAGGCTTAATTATTTACTTCTATCCACGTGATAATACGCCCGGATGTACCACTCAGGCGACTGACTTTACCGCCAAGCTTAGTGAATTTGATGCGCTTGGCTACGAGGTTATCGGGGTGTCTAGAGACAGTATTGACTCGCATAAGAAATTTATCGAAAAACACCATCTTCAAATTGCGCTCATCAGTGATACAGATGAAAAGCTTTGCCAGCACTTCGATGTGATTAAAGAAAAAAATATGTATGGCAAAAAAACTCTAGGCCTGGTGCGCTCTGCTTTTGTGTTTGATAAAAATGGCACACTGACCCATGCTCAGCGTAATTTGCGTGCCAAGGACTATGCCGATAGACTTCTTGACACCTTATCGTAATGGTTATCTTAAATACCTTGTTTAAGCACAATGCAGTCTTTATAAAAATCTAAGGTATTACCTGTGTTTGCGGCATAGCCTCCATAAATTATTTATAACCTAATACAAGGATTATCATGACAAAACCTGCAATAGACTCTCAAAAATCCATTCGTTATGTTGATGCTGCTGTGATTGGTGCAGGTACGGCAGGCCATAATGCTTATCGTCAGATTAGCAAGGTAACAGACAATGTGGTCATCATTAACGAAGGTATCTGGTCAACAACTTGTACCACCATGGGCTGTATGCCCAGCAAGCTGTTAATTGCAGCTGCAGATAGAGCGCATCACGCCAACCATTCAGAAGAATTTGGTATTGAAGGCCAAGCCATCATCAATGGCAAACAAGTCATGAAACGGGTGCAGTCAGAAAGAGATCGCTTCTCAAGCTTTGCGCTTAAAAATGTCGAGAGTTGGGATGAGAATAATAAAATCTATGGCCGAGCTGTGTTCTTAGAAGATGGCCTGATCGAAGCACATACCTCAACCGGCGAGACGCTATACATAAAGGCGGAGCATATTATTATTGCCACTGGCTCCAAACCTTTTGTACCAGAAGGTTGGAAGCTAACTTTGGGCGATGCCCTTATCACCTCAGATACAATTTTTGAGCTACCCGATTTGCCAAAGTCGATGGCGGTCGTGGGTGCCGGTGCTATCGGCCTAGAGTTGGCACAAGCCATGAGCCGATTAGGCGTTGAGGTGGCTATTTTTAATCGCAGCGAAAATGTCGGCGGTATCAAAGATGAGATTGTCAATCAAAAAGCAATAGACTGCTTTTCAAAACAGCTGGATTTGCGTCTGGCCACCAACATCCAAAGCGTATCGCGTGATGACAGTGCCAATAGCGCTCAGGCCATCATTAACTACACCGATGCCCAAGGTAATAGCCAAACTTGGCAAGGTGAAAAAGTTCTGGTAGCTACTGGCCGCCACAATACGTTAGATACTTTCGGCGTCGAGCACTTAGGGGTGCGTTTGGATGATAAAAATCGTCCGCAAGACATGGACACCATCACCGGCAGGATCAAAGATACCAATGTTTATATCGTTGGCGATGCCAATGCTTATATGCCCTTATTGCATGTCTCAAGTAATGAAGGTTATTTATCTGGCAAAGAGGTAGCGCTAAAGATCTCAGGGCTATCAGATAAAGTTAGTATGAGTGATGCCATTGAACACGACCCTGACAGTTCAAAAAACAGCACTCTTTTAAATGATATTGCCCCTGATAAATCACAAACTGTCACCACCCCCATGTCGGTTATATTTACCTCGCCTCAAATTATGTCGGTTGGACAGACTATAGATGAGATTGAAAAATCTGGCGAAGCTTATGTGGTGGGTGAGGTAAGCTTTGACAATCAAGGTCGTAGCCGTGTGATGGGCGTGAACTGCGGATTATTACGTATTTATAGCGCTGCCAACACCGGTCTTGTATTAGGCGCAAGTATGGTAGGGCCTGATGCTGAATATCTTGCCCATATTTTGGCGACCGCCATTACTAATAAAGTAGATATTGATGGCTTACTAGACAGCCCCTTCTACCACCCCACGATACTTGAAGGCCTACGCACTGCACTGCGTGATGTCGCCGCTAAGCTAAGAGCCTACCAAGCCTAGTATAATAAACACGTATTGTGCTATTCATAAAGACACTCTAACTATAGGGTGTTTTTTTATAGCAGGGTATTTTGTATAGCAGGATGTTTTTATAGATAGTGCATAAGCGCATCGCAAGATGGTCTCAACTTATCTCATTTTGTTGTATATTACTACTGTAAAACCAAGAATCCTAACTGCTCCAAATACTAATGATTTATAGGAAGTGCAATGGCAAAAGAGACCGGCTCGAAGATAGGTGCCTTTTTTCAAGACATCCTGCACGATTTATACTCAAGCTTGTATCTTGCCATTGGTGGTAACTTAGAAGAAGAGAGTCGTGACTGGGCCTCACGCGGCGTAGAGCTTGCCAGCACTACCATAAAGATCATCATATTGCTGCTGATACTGTGGGCCTTGTACTGGTTTTTTACTTACTTAACCAACCGCTATAAAGACCGCTTTAAAATCTCCGAACGCCGCTTAAGCATTATCCGCTCGGTGATGCGCTATATCTGGGTAGTCAGCTGCGTCATTGCCATTATGAGCCAAGTCAGCGTAGATCCCTCCACAGTCAGTGCCACCGCCAAAGCCAGTATCTGGGCAGGTATCTATTATGTACTCTGGGCCACCTCTGAGCAGGTGATTAGCCGAGTGCTGAAGCATTATGGGCTTAATGCCTCGATCGAACAGCTGCTAAAAAACGTATTTTCAGTACTGATTATCGTCTTCGGTCTGGCCAGTGTCATGGCGCAATTTGGCTTTGATATTGTGTCCTTGGTCGCCGGTCTGGGTATTTTGGGTTTGGCAGTGGGCTTTGCTGCGCAGTCAACCATAGCTAACTTCATCTCCGGCATCACCATTTTACTTGAGCAGTCTTTTAAAGTTGGAGACTGGATTAGCATTGGCAATAATGAGGGCCGGGTTATTTTGATTTCACTGCGCACCACCCACATCTTAACTCGAGACAATATCACCGTTATTATTCCCAATGCCACTGTGGCCTCATCAGAGGTCACCAACTTAACTTCAAAGAACTTTATTCGCTTTGATATTCAAGTGCGGGTGGCATTAGAGTCCGATACCGAGCAGGCCCGTCAAGTGATTTTAAAGGTTATTGAGGACACAGATAATATTTTAAAACGCCCTGAGCCTTCAGCCACTGTCGATCATATCAGTGACTTTGGCATCGTCTTTATCGTGCGCTTTTGGGTGACGCCCGCCGCTGTGGCACGTATGCCCAGAATGAAAGAGGCGCTGCATGAGGCGATAACAAACAGCTTGCAACAAGCCCAGATTAGTATCCCCTACCCGCACATGCGCGTCTTAATTGCCAAAGACATCAGCACAGACGCTGAGCTTGCCCGTCATATTGAGGCGCCGCACACCCAAGCAAGCGCAGCTAATTTTACCCCTAAGGTCAAAAGCGATAACCAATCGCCGAAAACGTAAGTCATTAAATTGGCCAAAACGTATTTAACTCAGTGAAATATCCTACCGTCCAAGGTTAGTGTGTTAAAATCACCGCTATTGATAACTGGTTTATCCTCACCCCCTCTTATTAGACCTTCTTAAGCTTAAAGTCACACATTATATTGTTTTTACCGCGTACTATGGCAAGCGATCTGCTTGCCACCGCTAGAACAGTCTAAAACCTGTGATGATTGAATAAGTAACATACCAACGTAAAGGCAAATTATGTCCACCCCCGAAAACACCCTTGTAACACCTAACACATCAGACACCATACCGACGGTTTCCGCTGCCAAGCGCTATGATATTGTCGTAACCTGCGCTGATGGCCTAGAGGCACCGCTGCAGACTGAGCTTAGCCACATGGATATTAGCCATGAGCTAAAAAGTACCGGCCGTATTGCGGTCAATGCCACCTTAGAGCAAATCTATAAAATCTGCTTGTGGTCACGCGTCGCCTCGCGCGTGTTATTGCCGATCAAAAAGCGCAATATCAATAAAGAGTATGACGTCGCCGAACAGCTAAATGGTCTGGCGCGTACAGTGGACTGGACTGAGTGGTTTGAATTAGACAATACCTTTGCTATCCGAATGAGTGTCGATAAAAGGGTTCAAGTTAGCCAGCAGTTTGCCATGCTGCGTATTAAAGATGCCATCGCTGATACTTTTAGCGAAAAGCTCGATGCCCGCCCTGATGTCGATAGCAATAATCCTGACTTCCCTATCTATGCTACCGTCAATGAAAAACAGGCCGAGATTTTCTTAGATTTATCCGGAACCAGCCTACACCGCCGCGGTTACCGTGTGGCCATGACCGATGCCCCGCTTAAAGAAAACTTAGCGGCCGGCTTGTTATATACCGTAGGCTGGCACAAAACCAAAAACAGCTATAGTGCGCTTATTGACCCCATGTGTGGCTCCGGTACGTTTATCATTGAAGCGCTATTAATGCACTGTGATTATCCGGTGGGCATTGATAAAGCCGAATCTCAATTTGGTTTTTATAACTGGCAAGAGCATGACAGCGAGTTATGGCAGCAATGTGTGGTACAGGCCCAAGAGCGCTTCCATAATGGACTACAAAAAGCTGCAGCCGGTAAATTACCGACTATTTTAGGCTTCGATGCCGATGCTGGCGCCATAAAAGCGGTACATAAAAACTTAATCGCCGCAGGTTTAATTGAACTGATTCCGCATTTAACGCTAGAGCAGCGTCCGCTGTCACAGCTAAAGATAGCTTTGGCCAAACCGCTATTAGACCGTAAACTAAAACGTCCTTTGGTTATTACCAACCCGCCTTATGGCGAGCGTTTGGGCGAAAGTGACTTTATTAAGCCCTTGTATCAAGGCCTAGGTTTGACCTTGCAAGAGATTTTCGCCAAACAAAAATACCAGCCTATGCTAGGTCTGCTTGCCGCTCATGTCGAGCAAGCTGACGTGCTGCCTATTGAAGACCCGCAAACTTTGCGCTGTCATAATGGCGCCATTACCGTGTATTTCCGTCATGGTCAGCTGATCCGCAAAGAGGGCGAAAGCCTAATCACCCGCTTTGAGAAAACCGAAATTAAAGTGGATGAAGCGCAAGATTTCGTCAACCGTCTGCAAAAGAATGTGAACCATCTAAAAAAACTGGCTGCCAAAGAAGATGTGACCAACTTGCGTGTTTATGATGCAGATTTGCCCGACTATAAAGTGGCCATTGATGTTTATGGCGACTATGTCCATGTGCAAGAGTGGGCTCCACCGAAGAGTATTCCACCAGAAACTGCTCGCAAACGCTTTAATCTTGCGCTCATGGGTATCCGTGAAGTGTTTGGCATCAACCGAGAGCAAATCTTTATCAAGACCCGTGCTCGACAAGTGGGTAACACTCAATATGGCAACCCTGAAGCCAGCGCTCAATCTAAAGAGTCAAAAAATGCCCCAGAGCCTAAAAAGGACAACCGCAATCGCTATAAAGGCAATAAATTCCAGCAAGCCCGTGAAGAGGCCAAGCGCCAAGAAGCTCAGCGTCTGGCACAAAAGAAACGTAAAATGCATGTGGTGCAAGAAGACGGCGCTTACTTTTATGTTAACTTCACCGATTATCTAGATACCGGCCTGTTTATTGACCACAGAAATATGCGTAGTATGATTCGCTCTGCCAGCCGCGGTGCGGATGTATTAAACCTATTCGCTTATACCTGTACTGCCAGTGTTCACGCCGCACTTGGCGGGGCAAAATCAGTGACCAGTGTCGATTTATCGCAAAACTATCTGGACTGGGGCAAACAAAACTTTGCGCTAAATGGTCTAGATGTGACCACCAGCCGTTATCAGTTTATTGCCTCTGATATCTTTGACTGGATTAAAGACAATACCGATCAGTTTGATGTGATATTTATCGATCCACCAACGTTCTCAAACTCGAAAAAGTTCCAAGGGACATTTGATGTGCAACGTGACCACACAGCGCTGATTAACCGTGCGATGAACCGTTTGGCTAATGGTGGTGTGATTTACTTCTCTAATAACTTTACTAAGTTTGAGTTAGATGAAACGCTGTATGATCGTTATGAAGTCACTGAGATTACCAGTGAAACCATTGGTTTTGACTTTAATCCCAAAAAGCCAATTCACCACAGTTTTGAGATTCGTCATAAGCTTTAAAAATTGGTGATAGCACTTTACACATAAATAAAGCCCCGTTAGTTAGCTAGCGGGGCTTTGTTTTGGATTGTCTTTATTTATTAGGTATACGTAGGTTTGCGCGCTTCTTTCTCCAATTGGTTAAGCACTCGCCCACACCCCCATCGTCACTCTATCATTGCCACCATAATCTTGAACGGTCTTAACCTGTGTATAACCAAAGTCAGTGAATAATTGACGCACCAATTCACCTTGATCATAACCATGCTCAACCGCTAACAGACCGCCACTTACCAAATAGCCTCTAGCCTGCCCTGCTATCTGCTTGATATCTCCCAGTCCATTGTCTGGCGCAACCAAAGCCGATAACGGCTCAGCTTTAAGCTTGTCTAGGTGCTCATCATCATCAACGATATAAGGTGGATTGGAGACGATGACATCGAAGCGTGGCGACTCTTTATTTGTATTAGCTGCCTCTAATGCGCTAAACCAATCGCTTTGGATAAACTCAATATTTGTGACCTTATTTAAAGCCGCATTGCGCTTGGCAACCTCTAAAGCAGGGTTGGAGTAATCAATCGCGGTCACTTGCCACTGACTGGCTGTATGATTGGGCGCTAACATTTGCAGCTCATGTGCAAGGCTAATGGCGATACAGCCAGAGCCTGTGCCTAAGTCCAATAACCGCTTGGGCAACTTGTTGGCATCATCGATATCATCGGCATCATCGTTCTGAACTTGGGCATAATGCGTATCAATCCAATCCAGTACCTGCTCTACCAACACCTCCGTATCTGGTCTTGGTATGAGTGTGTGCTCATTAACGAAGAAGTCTAGCGACCAAAATGCTTGCTTGCCAGTCAGATAAGCCAGCGGTGTGCCAGAGCGCATCTGCTCGATACCAGACTCAAAATGCGCTTGCTCAGCGTCAGTAAGCTTATACTCTGCATCAGTAATCAAAAATGAGGCAGGCTTTTGTAACACATATAGTAGCCAGTCAGCGACCCAGTGTTCAGGCAAATCACCGTAATCATTTTTTTTCATCTGGCTGATGCTCAACCGCTGCTGTGCCGTCATTGCTATCCTACCTTGGGTTATTTTTTACTTTCAGGCTGAGTGTTGGCAGTATCATCAAGCGCCAGCTGACTGGCTGCCACATCGTCGCCATAAATGTCATCATTGCCGCCAATCACGATATACTTATCTACCAAATAGATCAGCACTAAAATCGGAATACCAATAACAAAGGTAAAGGTAAAGAAGAACGGCCAGCTGGTCGCCTCTACAATAGAGCCTGAATAGCCACCCATTACCTTAGGAATTAGGGTCATAATCGATGAAAAAATCGCGTACTGAACCGCCGTAAATTTAATCGAGGTTAACGCCGATAAGAAGGCAATAAACACCATACTGGCAAAGCCTGATGCCAAGTTATCGACAATGACCGCAAAATACATATACTCAACACTGCCTTGATGGTAAGTCAGCAAGATGAATAACAAGTTGGTAGAGGACGCCAAGATAGCACCGAGCATCATCACCTGCATGATGCGCATTCTTTGGGCCAGCATACCGCCTAAGAAGCCGCCGACAATCGCCATAATAACCCCAACTAACTTCACCGCATCGGCAATTTGGGTTTTATCAAAGCCCATCTCTTGATAAAACACGTTTGAGATGACGCCAGCGACGATGTCTGAGATACGATACAGGCCAATTAGTGCCAAAAGTAGCAAGGCCTTTTTGCCATAGCGGCGGAAAAAATCTAAGATAGGATTAATCCAAGTGGCCATCGCCACTTCTTTTTTGACCAGGCCCACTTTTACCAACAATAAACCGCTGATAATTGCCAATCCTAAGCTTGCCAATAAGCGAAGTGTGGCGATTAAAAAGGCCGCCAGCGCATCTTCGAACTCAGGAAGTACTTTACCAATAAGGTTATAACCGGCCACGAATACCACCACGGATAGTACAAATACCAATACCAATCTGAGATAGTCGTTTTTGGACTCGGTCACAGTGGGCGCTTTATTAATAATTTTTGGCTGATTGATAAACAAAAACAGCAATAACAAAGGTGCAGCCGCGATGGCCACAGCAAAATAGTTATTTAGTAGCGGATAAACCGTTTTAGGTACCAACACCATACTGCTACCTGACAGTCTGTTATACAAGGTTTCTATTAAATACGGCAGCCCAATTAAAGTACCTGGTACCAATAAAATCGCCGAGTAAATAGAGAACATCTTGAGGTTAAGCTGTTGTTTTTTGATCTGTAAAATCTCAGCGGTCGGCTCGTAGCCGGCAAAGGTCGTCAGTAAAGGCAGGGTCATGATCAGCGCCATAACATAGTAAGTATTACGCCATGCCTCATAGCTATATGCCGTTTCAGTAGAGCCAAAGTATACGGCCAGATATAAAGATCCAGCACCGGCGACAATCATACCGATGCGGTAGCCGGTAACATAGATAGAGGACAATACCGGCTGCATTTCAGGCGGGGCAAGCTCAATACGGTACGCATCAATGACGATATCTTGCGTTGCTGCGGCAAAGCCTAATAGTACCGATCCGGCAGCCATTAAGTGCAGCACATTGACCTCAGCAGGGTTGACGCTGGCCATCAAATAAATGGCCAAAATAATCAGCAACTGCGCGACCACCATCCATGCTCGGCGACGCCCTAACCAGTTGGTCAGTATCGGTACAGGGATTGCATCAATAAGTGGCGCCCAGATGAATTTAAACGCATAGCCAAGACCTGCCCAACTAAACATGGTGATGATACTCAGATCCACACCTGCTTCATTCAGCCAAAGCCCCAAGCTTGAGAAAATCAGCATAATGGGCAAGCCGGCGGCGAACCCTAAAAAGAACATAATAAGGACGCGCAGGTCTTTAAAAGCCTTTAAAGAGTCAAGCCAAGATTTTTTGGCAGGGGACAACTCAGCTTTTGAGCTGCGTTTAGTAGGGGTCGATACAGACATAGCAGACCTATGGTTATAAAATCAGAAAACCGTTATGTTACTTTAGAATGGCAGGCTTGACTAGCCGTATCGTATTGCGCGTACAATACAGTCGGCAGTTGGTGCACTGAAACTGGGCATATGTTACCAAATAGCGGTATAATGTTTGGGTTAAATGGTGTGCCCTCTTTATAATAAATTAAGTTAATAAATTCAGCTGATAGCTTTGGCTTATTGTGCAGGCTCTTTATATGTTTAGTAGGCTAAATTTGCTTTGGCCACTGACGTGTTTTGAGTGAGCTTTTTAAGTGTTGCTGAAGTGATATAGGAAAAATTTATGGCCATTGATGTCATCGTCAATCAAAGACATTTACAAATTCAGCTTAAACAGTTAGAGACGGTATGGCATACCGTAATTAATGGCTATAACTTAAGCCAAGCGGCGCAAGTGCTACATACTAGCCAATCAAGCCTGTCAAAGCACATCTCCGCTTTAGAAAACCAATTAAAAGCCGAAGTCTTCGTGCGCCAAGGCAAACGCTTAACCGGACTGACCCCTGTCGGTGAAGCGCTACTGCCCCATATTGAGGCAATTTTTACCGAAATTCGCACCATTGAGAATATCAGCCTTGATTACAACAACCCACAGACTGGTACACTAACCCTAGCCACTACTCATACCCAAGCACGCTATGTACTGCCAGATATTATCAAGCAGTTTAAGCAGCAGTTCCCTAAGGTGCAGCTGGTGCTACAGCAAGCCGATCCGCAAACGATTGCCAATATGGTCATTCGAGGTCAAGCCGATATCGGTATTGCTACTGAAGCACTGCTACAAAACTCTTATCTGCGCTGCTACCGTTATTATGATTGGTCTCACCGTGTTATCGTGCCTAAAGACCATGAACTGGCAGAATTAGACAGTATTGATTTGCCGACTCTTGCCAGCTATCCTTTGGTCACCTATCACGGCGGCTTCACAGGTCGCGGTGCCATTGATAAGACCTTCCACGATGCCGGTCTTGAGCCTGAAATTGTCCTTGCTGCCCTCGATGCCGATGTGATTAGTACCTATGTTGGGGCAGGTCTTGGTGTGGGTATTATCGCTGAAATGGCCTTTGAGCCTGGTCATTACCAGAATCTGACTGCCATTCCTGTTGATCATTTTGGCCGCTTTACCAGTTGGATTGCGGTGCGAGATGACGCTGAGATTCGCCACTTTGGGCAGGCATTTATTCAGCTTTGCCAACAGCAATTTAGCAGCTAACTGCTCTTTGAAAACCCTCGGTTGATATCAAACTTGCGTTGACTCACAACCTTAATTTTCTTTTGATTGATACACGCTTTTTACTCTTGCACCTTGATGGCGCAAGAGTTTTTTTTGCTTTTTGTAACTGCTAATAGCCGCCGTGATAAACTAGCAACAGCTTTAAGCAAGCTATCTTTACATTAGATACTTTATTGTTAGATGCCTTCCCTCTATCTATGCTTTATAAGCAATTTAAGCCTTCAAGGACAGAAGGATCACTTAGGCGATAAGCCGACTTTCATTTTTGTTAATCATATTCACGCATAAGGTAACCTCTCATGCAAAAATTTCTGGCTATTTTGATGGCATTGTTTGCGCTGCCCTTGCTTATTGGCGGCGGCTACTTGCTATCCTTAGGAGGCAGCCCCTATTATGTGATCGCGGGCATAATGATGCTCCTGACCGCATGGCTACTGCTAAAAAGACATTGGGGGGCTTATGCCCTCTATAGCCTGTTTATCATTGGCTCAGTTATTTGGGCGGTATGGGAAGCAGGCTTTTATTGGTGGGCGTTGGCCACGCGCCTAGGCTTCCCACTTATCTTCGGTCTACTCATGCTGCTGCCTTGGGTCGCTAAGAAGATGGGAGATCATAAATCCAAAATTTTGACTGCGCCTGCCGGCAACACCCTGCATACCCCCTCAAGCACAGGTGCCGCTCAAGTACAGCCGCCTGTATCCCAGCCACTGACTTCTGCGCCAGCCGATACCCACAATACGGGTAACCCACTTTATTATTGGGGCTTATTGGCATCAGTAGTGGCCGGTGCTGCGGTATCTTTTGGTAGTATGGCCAACAATCCCACTGACAAATTGGGCCGCTTAGATCTAAATACCAGTACGTCAGATACTACAGCCAACTTAGGGGACGCCTTATCGAACGGTCAACAGACCCCTGAAGGAGATTGGAGTGCTTATGGCCGTACCGATTATGGTCAGCGCTATTCACCCCTGAATCAAATTAATACCGAAAACGTCAAAAATCTAGAAGTGGCTTGGCAGATCCAAACCGGTGATGTCAAAGGCCCTAAAGATATCGGTGAAACCACATATCAAGCCACACCACTGAAAATTGGCAATGCGCTATATCTATGTACCCCTCACAACTGGGTAATGGCACTAGATGCGGATACGGGTGAGAGTCTATGGACCTTTGATCCTAAGGTGGGTGAAAACCAAAAGCGCCAGCACCAAACGTGTCGCGGCGTCTCTTTTTATGCCGGCTCACAATCGCCAGTGAATGCCATTCAAGCTTCAGCCGCCACCTCGGCTAACAATACGACACTTACAGCGCAAAAAATCGAGGGCAATACCTTTAATAATGCGCCTGTGCAGTGTGATGCTCGCATATTTATTCCTACCTCAGATGCTAAGCTTTATGCACTAAATCCTGAGACCGGACAACGCTGTGCAGACTTTGGCGATAACGGCGCGCTTGATTTGATGCACAATATGCCATTTAAACAAGCCGGTTTTTATTACTCAACGTCACCACCTGTTGTGGCCGGTAACCTAGTTATCGTAGCCGGTGCAGTCAATGACAACTATGATATTAACTCACCCTCTGGTGTTATCCGTGCTTATGATGTGCGTACAGGTGAGCTTAAGTGGAACTGGGACTCTGGTAACCCACAACAAACTGCGCCGCTGGATGTCAACGATCCCAATCAAGTGTACAAGACCAGTTCACCCAACTCTTGGTCTATTGCCACAGCTGATGAAAAGTTAGGCTTGGCTTATTTCCCAATGGGTAACCGTACCCCTGATCAGTTAGGTGTTTATCGCACCCCTGAAGAAGAAAAGTATGCCACCTCTGTGGTTGCCTTAGATCTAAAAACCGGACAAGCACGCTGGGTACAGCAGTTCGTACACCATGACTTGTGGGATATGGACACCCCTGCTCAGCCGACATTATTGGACTTAAAAACCGATAAAGGCGTGCAGCCTGCGCTTGTGGTTCCGACTAAGCAAGGTGATGTTTATGTGTTAAACCGTGCTACGGGTGAGCCTATCTTACCGATTAAAGAGCGCCCTGCACCGCAAGGTGACTTGATAGCAGGGGAACATGCTGCTCCCACTCAGCCTTACTCAGCACTAAGCTTTGAGCCAAAACGCTTAACTGAAAAAGACATGTGGGGGGCAAGCTTAATCGACCAAATGATGTGTCGTATTGAGTTTAATAAGCTGAACTATGAGGGCCGCTACACGCCACCTTCGCTCAATGGGACGTTGGTATATCCAGGTAACTTTGGTACCTTTAACTGGGGCAGCTTGGCGGTTGATCCAGAAAATGGTGTCATGTTTGGTATGCCCACTTATTTGGCCTTCACTTCCAAGCTTATTCCTAAACACAGCTTAGGTGACGTGGAGACCAACAAAGGTGAGCAAGGGGTTAACGCCAACGAAGGCGCCGATTATGCCGTAGAGATGGGGCCTTTCTTATCGCCACTTGGCGTGCCTTGCCAGCAGCCACCTTGGGGCACGATTGCTGCCGCCAACTTAAGCACAGGCGACATCGCTTATCAGCGCAAAAACGGTACCGTACAAGACCTATCGCCTTTGCCATTGAAGTTTGAGCTGGGTGTACCGGGTATTGGTGGTCCTATCATCACTAAAGGCGGCGTGGCCTTCTTATCAGCTGCAACTGAAAACAACTTCAGAGCTTATGACTTAGCAACCGGTGATGTGCTTTGGAACCAGCGTATACCGGCAGGTGGCCAAGCCACACCTATGACTTACTTAAACTCAAAAGGTGAGCAGATGGTGGTATTGGTAGCCGGTGGTCACGGCTCAGTCGGAACCAAAATTGGTGATTATGTGATTGCATATAAACTGGCCAAATAAACCTGCCCAATCAACATATTTACTTGGTTAATGTTACTTGGTTAATAACGATATAAAAATAAGGTGCCTTAGGGTGCCTTATTTTTTTGGATCGTACTGTTACAATACCCCGAGATGAAGCCTAGATTAATGATGGCACTGATGTGTTAAGTAGCCTTGTTATTAGTTTATTAATATTCAACCGGTCTACTTGAAACTTAAGCAGCCAAGGCTCATATCAACCATTAGTACACCATCAAAAAATTTATTAATAAGCAAGAAATAAACCCTTCTGCTTAAGGCTTTATTGACTCTGCTAATGGATGACTTATGAGCGCAACTCCTTTATCTTTTTTAGACTTAGCCCCTATCCCTGAGGGTCAAACCACTGCTCAGGGCGTGGCTTATACCGTGGATATGGCACAAAAGGCAGAAGCCATTGGCCTAAACCGCTTTTGGATGGCAGAACATCACAATATGCCTGGTATCGCCAGTGCCGCAACGTCAGTACTTCTCTCGCATATTGGTGCTAAAACCAACAAAATCCGTATCGGCTCAGGTGGTGTCATGCTGCCAAACCACGCGCCATTGGTGATAGCTGAGCAGTTCGGTACACTGCATGCTTTATATGGGGATCGTATTGACTTGGGATTGGGCCGCGCGCCTGGCACAGATGGGGCAACCTTTCGAGCACTGCGCCGTCAGATGCACGATGCCGATCGCTTTCCACAAGATGTGCAGGAGCTGATGTTCTTTTTGGGTAGCGACTCAGACAACAGTCCGGTTCAGTCCTTCCCAGGTGCTCATAGTAAGGTGCCAGTTTGGATTTTAGGCTCCTCACTGTTTGGTGCCACCTTAGCGGCTAAGCTTGGCTTACCTTATTCATTTGCCTCACATTTTGCGCCACGTATGATGACGCAGGCCATTACCACGTATCGCGAAAACTTTGAACCCTCACAGTATTTGGATAAGCCGTATGTGATGCTTGCGGCCAATATGCTACTTGCAGATGATGATGCCACGGCTCGCTATCATTTTACCTCTGCACAGCAAAGCTTTGTGCGCTTACGCCGTGGTGGCCGTGGTCAAGTACCCGCGCCCGTAGAGTCGATGGACAGTATCTGGAGCGCCCCTGAAAAAGCCATGGTCGATGATGCCTTAGCGGTATCTTTTATTGGCAGTGTTGGACGCGTGCGTCCTCTATTACAGCATTTCTTGGAGGAGCATAAGCCTGATGAGCTGATGGTCACTGCTAATATTTATGATCAGCAGGCGCGCCTGCACTCTTTGGACTTGGTACCTGAGCTTGAGATTTTCGATTTAAATCCCTAAGCGTAAGTCATCAAGCATAATAGGCAAAGACATAAAAAAGCCGATATCTACAGATATCGGCTTTTTTAATAGGTAAGGCTTAAGACTGCACATGTTAATAAACACAAAACTCTACCGTATGAAAGCCTGAGCCTACTACTCTGATGGTATGTTCACCCTTATTGTGAGTGACATAGCGATAATCATACTCGCCTTGATCAGGCAAAATTTTGCCTTTATTGTCTCTAACTGAGCGAACATCAGCGTCAGTATTAATCACCAACTCTTGATTGGCGCCCAAGAAGATCTTAAATAAACGCGTATTTTGTAAGCTACCGGTATAACTGCCACAATAGCTGCCTTTGGCAAAAGTCACCTGAGTAGTGGGCAATGCTTGCGCGGCCACAGACAGTGACACCGCCAAAGCTAATACGCTGCCTTTGATAAACCATTTTGATTTCATAGTGCCATACTCCCTGTCGCCCACTATAGTTTGATAAAGTGCTGTGAAACTTTTTAAACAGTTAATTTCAGTCCTTTATATCAATTAATATAGCACTCAAGCTAGGGGCACACAATGGTTAACTGTCTTTTTTCAAAGGCGCTGTACTTTATTGCAACACACAAAATTCTACTTGGCTTTCAACGCGGCCAACCAGCTTAATAGTATGTGTACCAGAGCTCTTAGCAACGTAACGATAATTGGCACCGCCTTCATCATTAAGCAGCCGTCCTTTGCTATCGGTCACACTTTGTACATGACCATCGGTCTTCACAACTAGCGTCTGGTTAGCCGTCATTTCAACACTAAACATTCGGCCTGTGGTTAAATCACCTTGATACTGTCCACAATCACTGCCTTTGGCAAAAATCACTTCACTGGTGGGCAACGCTTGAGCAGGCAGTGCCATTAACATAGCACTCACCCAGCACACTTGAGTGCTGATTTTTTTGATCATAATCACAAATTCACTGTATACGGATTAAAACAATTGACGCGTAGGCCACAGGCGCAAAACTGTAACATTATCAATGCACAATGACAAGGTTGGCTAGCCGTTAGCTGTTATTAATGGCATCCGTCTTTTAGCCTTACATCCACCCAAGCCCACGTAAAATGGCCGCCCCTATTGCCATCCCAAACAAGGAGAAGACAGTGGTAAAAGCTAGGATATTGGCAGCAAGCACTTCATTGCCTCCCATAGCCTTGGCCATGACATAGCTGGCTGCGGCTGTCGGTGATGCAACCATCAAAAATAAAACACCTAAGTGCACCCCAGTAAGCCCAAACGCAAGTCCTACCAATACCGCTAAGACAGGTGCGATAACAATACGGCCCAAACTGGCCTGCATAGATAGCCCAGATAAGGCAAGCATAGAGCGCATATCAATAGTGGCACCAGCACAAATCAGTGCCAAAGGCAGAGATAATGCAGCCAGAAGTGAGCCGGTCTGAGTCACCACATTGGGCAGTTGAGGAAGGTTTAAAGAGGCAGCCAAAGCTTTGTAAGCAAAGGCGGCCAATAAGGAGAGAATTAATGGATTGGTAAATATTTTTTTACCCAGCATAAGGGCGTAGCCACGCTGACGGGCTTGCGGCTTTGATTCGCCTGTTGGGGTACGGGTTAAAGTAATCACTGCAAGCACGTTAAATACCAGAGTAATCACCCCCATATAAACAGCACCGATACTCAGCCCCTCATTGCCATAAGCGTTGGCCACTGTGGCCAAGCCAATAATGGCCATGTTACTGCGAAAGACGCCTTGGACGAATACACCTTTATCTTCATTACGCTCAATAAAGTACTTAGCATAAATTTCTGAGCCAAAAAATAACACTAACGTCACCAGCAGACCTGCCGCAATTAGGTTTAACTGCTCAGCAAAGTCCACCTTACTTTTTATGACGCTAAAAAACAGCAAACAAGGCAAAGCATAGTTAAATACCAGCTTTGAGGCTTGATCAATAAAGGCTTTACTAATTTGACCCTGTTTATGCATAAAAAAGCCCAACCCCATCAGTATCAGGTTGGGCAGTACAATATTTAAAGCAAAGACAATGGCGTCAATCATGGCTCTCTCAAAGCTTGGTTATAGCTAGCGGTTGAGTTCATCATAATTGCCGCACAATTTTTTGTCTAGCACTTAGCACTAAGTAAGCATAGGCGCTAAGTGAGCCTCGGCGCTAACTAAACCTCGCCAGTGCTCAGTGCGACTAGGCTACTAGATATCTAACGCCGCTTTGGCTTTTTTCTGTTTTTTCAACGTCATACCCAAAAGCTGAATGGCAGCTGGGGTAACCCCGCTGATGCGGCTGGCCTGGGCCAAAGTTGCCGGACGAATATCATTGAGCTTTTGTACAATCTCATTGGACAGACCTGATACCGCTTTATAATCAAAATCAGCAGGCAGCTGCGTATTCTCTAAGCGCTTCATCTGATCAATGTCTTCTTGCTGACGATCGATATAGCCTGCATATTTGACTGAGATTTCAATCTGTTCACCCACATCAGCCGCCACTTGTGCACCCGTGACCGCAGCGATGTCGTTAAAGCCCACATTGGGACGCTTTAATAAGTCATAAGCGGTGGCCTCTTTTGACAACACTTCACCGGTTTGCTCAGTGAATTTTTTGCCAAGCTCGTTGTGCGGTGTGGCCCACAAGTCTTTTAGACGCGCAGACTCAGTGGCCATCGATTCCATTTTTTGCTGATAAGCCTGCCAGCGGGTGTCATCCACTAAGCCAAGCTTGCGACCAATCTCAGTCAAACGCTGATCGGCATTGTCTTCACGCAGCAATAGGCGGTATTCGGCGCGGCTGGTGAACATACGATATGGCTCTTTTGTCCCGTGGGTAATTAAGTCATCGACCAACACGCCCAGATACGCTTGGTCACGGCGTGGTGTCCAGCTATCCATTACTGGATTGTCTTGGGTAGATAAGGCGGCGTTGACACCGGCCAATAACCCCTGCACGCCAGCTTCTTCATAGCCTGTGGTACCATTAATTTGACCGGCAAAGTATAAGCTATCAATAGACTTGGTTTCTAACGTGGGCTTAAGATTTTGCGGATTAAAGTAATCATACTCGATGGCATAGCCTGGGCGAGTAATATGTGCATTCTCTAGACCGGCCATGGTACGAATAAACTCAAGCTGCACGTCAAAGGGCAGACTGGTTGAGATACCATTTGGGTATAGCTCATGGGTGGTCAAGCCTTCTGGCTCAATAAAAATCTGATGGCTATTTTTGTCCGCAAAACGGTGGATTTTATCCTCAATGGAGGGACAATAGCGCGGACCTACCCCTTCAATAGTACCTGAAAACAGAGGTGAGCGGTCTAGATGCTTACGAATAATGTCGTGCGTCTTTTCATTGGTATGGGTGATAAAGCAGTTCACCTGCTCAGGATGCATATCCACATTACCCATAAAGCTCATGACAGGTAGCGGCGTATCCCCTGGCTGCGTCTGCATCACACTGAAGTCTACCGTGCGTGCATCGATACGCGCAGGTGTCCCTGTCTTTAATCGCCCCACAGGCAGCTTTAATTCACGCAAACGCTCAGCCAATTTGATTGAGGGCTGGTCGCCGGCACGTCCGCCTTTAGAGTTATCTAAGCCAATGTGGATCACACCGCCTAAGAAAGTGCCTGACGTCAGCACCACTGTTTTGGTTCGAAAGATAATACCCGTCGCCGTTACTACCGCACAGGCTTTGCCATTTTCGACCAAAATATCATCAGCGCCTTGCTGAAATAAATCTAAGTTAGGCTGATTTTCTAGCGTATGGCGAATGGCGGCTTTGTACAAAATACGATCGGCTTGAGCTCGGGTGGCACGCACTGCAGCCCCTTTACGGCTGTTTAATACCCGAAACTGGATACCTGCCTTATCAGTGGCCAAAGCCATAGCGCCGCCTAACGCATCAATCTCACGTACCAAGTGCGATTTGCCAATACCCCCAATGGCTGGGTTACAGCTCATCTGTCCTAATGTCTCAATATTATGGGTCAGCAATAGCGTTTGTGCGCCCATACGCGCAGCCGCCAATGCTGCTTCGGTACCGGCATGTCCCCCACCAATGACAACAACGTCATAGGCCTTAGGATAAGTGATACCAGCGGTATTCGATGTGGAAGTAGATGACATAAACGCCTCGCCTGCTGTTTAACCAGCACATTACTAAAAGGGAGGGTCTTTTTGATTCGCTATAACACTGCCCTCATCAAAAGACCCACTAATCGGGAAAGACACTCGGGTGGCAGTCGCCACAAAAGCTCAAACTTACTAAAAATAGGGTAACGGATAATTATAGCAAAATTCAGCCACCAGCTGTAGTGAAACTAAAGCCACTATACAATTAGGGTTATAACGGTATGGGTTATCACTATTGATACTGTATTGATATAGGCGTCAGCAGAACATCCATCTGCTAAAACCGCGCAAAATACCATCATCGCGTGCCAACAATAAAGATTGGGTAATAAAAGTTCACATTATAGGCATATGACAACGGTGCCAATAACGCTACCCTATGCTATCTATAGCTATAATAATTAAAATCAACCCCATACTAATGATTTTATTGCTCTATTGAACAGCCTATAGGTTATAACACCTTTTTAAACCGATAACTTGAGGACTGCATGAAAACTGATTTTTTAACCCATTGCCCAGCAACCGGCCATCACACTTCATCAAATTCACACCCAACCCTTGCCTCATTACCCCAAGCCTCACCTCATGCGGGTATCAAGCGTCTCAAGCTGAGCGTATTGGCGGCAATGACCGTCACAGCGCTGGCCGCTTGCAGTAGCTTACCGGCAGCCCAAAGTGACACAGATAACAAGGCTGCCCGTCCCGCTGTATCCTCAGCGGACACACACTTTGCTGATGATGATAGCCGTCATGAATATCAACTAGATAATGGGTTAAAAGTCATCATTAAAGAGGACCACAGAGCGCCGGTTGCCATGACTCAAATTTGGTATGGTGTGGGGTCAACCGATGAGCCTAAGGACAAAGGCGGTATCTCACATCTGCTTGAACACATGATGTTTAAAGGTACCAAAAAAGTCTCAGGTGCCGACTTTGATCGCTTAATTGCCAAGTTTGGCGGCGATCATAATGCCTTTACCAGCTACGACTACACCGGCTACTATGAGATGTTTCCAGTAAATCGCCTTGACTTGGCATTAGAGCTTGAGTCTGATCGCATGGTGAATCTGCGCTTTGACAGTGATGAATTTGTCCAAGAATTTGCCCAAGAGCGCAACGTGGTGATGGAGGAGCGCCGCCAACGTACCGATGACAATCCTTTGGCGCGCGCCTTTGAAAAATTTCGCAAAATGGCCCTGCCTGATAGCCCCAAAGGCGAGTCCGTCATTGGCCCGATGGATGAGATTGCCAATACCGATATCAAAGACTTACAACAGTGGTATGACACCTGGTATGCCCCAAACAACGCCACCTTGGTTATCGTGGGTGATGTCAATCCTAAAGAGACCCTAAAAAAAGTTGAGCATTATTTTGGGTCGATCAAGCACAAACCCATTCCTCAGCGTCCCTCAGTACAGCAGCAAGCTTTTCGCGGATATCAGCAGCAGACTGTAAAAGAAACGGTCAATGTTCCCACCTTAATTATGGCATTTAATGTGCCCACTCTGCCCAGCGCCATAACCGCTAACAGCTCTGATAAAGAGGTCTATGAGCTGTTAATGCTGCAATATATTATGGATGGCGGCTATGCTGCACGCTTCGAAAAAAACTTAGTGCGCAAGCAAGGTTTACTGGCCTCAGTGGTGGCTTATTATGATGCTTATGAACGGGGTGATGGACTGTTTATGGTGCAAGCCACTCCTCGTGAGGGAGTAAGCTTGGCTCAAGCACAAAAAGCAATTATAGATGAGATGGATACATTAAAAACCCAGACCATCAGCAAGCAAGAGCTTGAGCGGGCACGCAACAACGCAATAAATGGCTTTGTGTTCTCGCAAGACAGTATGGCCGGTCAAGCCAATATGATAGGCAGCTTACAAGTACGCGGTTTGGATGATCGTTTGGTCACCACTTTACCTGATAAGTTGGCCAAAGTAACCAGCGCAGATGTCAATGCAGCTGCAAGCAAATATTTAGTTAATAATAACTTAAATGTGATGTATGTAGAGCCTGGTGAGACACGTAGCGGCCTGCCTGCCTCTAATTCTATGCCAGCTCAGCCCATGCCAGCTAAACCATAAAACCGCTAATTATGCGCCAATAAACGCCAGACCAATTGCCATTGACCACCAATAAAACACCCTTTTTTAAAAATATAAAACCTAATTACGGATTTTGTTATGAAAGCACATGTGCCGCCTTTTTTATCTGTTAAACCGGCTTTACTTACCACCGCCTTGTTGGCCACACTCACCATGGGCGCCGCTTCTGCTCAAGCTGCCACAGAGATGCCCAGCGGTGAGCATGCCAGCGCTGATGTGGACATCACGCAGCCAATCAAAGCCATCGATAAGCTTGAGAGCTTAAAAAACGAGCAAAAGCTTAGCCTATCCATTCCCAAGTTTCAGCACTTCACCACCAGTAACGGTGTCCCTGTGATATTCGTCCAGACCAAGCAGCTGCCCATTGTCGATGTGGATTTGCGCTTTAACGCAGGCAGTGCCCGTGATGAGAGTATTCGCAAACAAGGCTTTGGGCTGGCCAGCATGGTCGCCGACTTACTCACCAAAGGCACCAAAGATCTTGATGAGACGGCATTCGCTGAAGCGACTGAGCAGCTTGGGATTGAGCTATCCAGCGCCGCTTACAAAGACCAATTTGTGGTAAATTTGCGCAGCTTATCTGACGCTGAGCATCTAGACCCTGCCTTGTCCTTGATGAGCAGTATAATCACCCAGCCGCGCTTTGATGCGCAAGTGCTCGAGCGCAGTAAGGCCCAGCAAGTACTGGCGCTCAAACAAATGATGCAAAACCCCTCCTATTTAGCCAGTACTACCTTTAGCCAGACCCTGTACGGCTCGCATCCTTATGCCCATTCCCCTTATGGCACGCAGCAAAGTATTCCTGCTTTGACTCGTAATGATTTACAGAAGTTTCATGACACCTACTTTGTGGCTCAAAACGCCACTTTAAGTCTTACTGGAGATCTAAGCTTATCGCAGGCAAAACAGGCAGCAGAAGCCATTACCCAAGCACTGCCTCAAGGTAAGCCGGCGCCCAAATTACCCAATCCTACCCCCATTAAACAAAGCAAGTGGGTGAATGTCGATTATGACAGCGACCAAACCTCAGTGATGATCGGTCAACAAGGCTATCGCATAGACCCTAGTGCCAAGGGCATACAGCGTGGCACTGACTTTAGTATAGGTAATGAAGTGCTCGCTGGTAGTGGCTTTAGCTCACGCCTCATGGGTAAAGTGCGCAAGGAGCTTGGTTATACCTATGGTATTTATGGCAGTATGACCCCGATGCAAGCACCAGGCCCTTATACCATCCGTTTCTCAACCCGCAATGAAAAAGCCGATGAGGCCATCGCCGCCACATTACAGACAGTCAATGACACCTTAAAACAAGGTATCACCGCTCAAGAATTTAAACTGACCCAAGAGAGTCTGATTAACAGCTATCCGATGGGCTTTGCCAGTAATGCCGGTATCAACGGTATGCTGGGTGTGCTTAATTTTAATAAGCTGCCTGACTCGTATATTACTGACTACATCAATAGAGTCGAAGGTGCACGTATCGACCAGGTCAATACTGCCCTACGTGACACCCTGACCCCAGATAAATTTATCATCGTCACTGTGGGCAAGCCCGACATTGCAAAAAACTCACAACTACAAAAGCTTAAGTAAAGTACTGCCTTTTATTGGCGCTCTTTATATATCTAAGCGCAAAAAAAAGACACTCGCTTTACGTGGGTGTCTTTTTTTGTGGGTAGGCTGCTTAAATTGTTAGGTTCAGACGGTCAATCCAGTAAAGGGTTTATGGCTATTGAAGATTAATAGTCACCTCACCTTGCTGCTGATCTAACGGATAAGCCATGCCTGCAAGCTTCAATCGAACCACATATTTGTCAGCTTGTTCCACAAGCACCGCACCATTATCGAAATCATGCTGCATAGGAGAAATCAAATAGGCTTTGATGCTTCTAGGCTCAGTATGTACGGAGAGAGTTTGACCTTTGTCAGGATATAAATAGTAGTCACAAGAGTTGCTGGCTGATGCGTTGAAATCTCGCTCAATCTGGACCGCATCAAGTTCAGATTCGACAAGCTTTGGGCAGAGATCTTTGTCTCCTTGACCATACTCTCCTTGGCCATACTTAGTAGAAAGCTTGGTTCTATCAGCGCCAATAGGCTCAGGCAGATTGTGCAGCGAGAAGCTGTCTTGATGAGATAGATTTGCCTCGTCACCGATCAATTCAATTTTTTGACTAAATTCTGGCAAACCAATAGGAGTGATAGCAGGCAAGCCGGTGTCCGTAATGTCTCGCCACTCTTCGGCCTTGGTCTGACTAAACAAAGTATCTGTCGGTTTGCAAGCAACGATAGGCGTTGCCATTATAAAACAGCTTAACACTGCCAGATACGATGATAATGTTATTTTCAATGCTTATGCCTCAAATGGTGTCTACCCTCTATACCGCTCATGAATAATTATTACTTTCGTTCACCCAGCGCTAAGCGCTGTTAATTATGCAAAAAGCATGAACCTAAAGTTCATCCGGCAAACCGAGGCTAATTATCATACACAAAGAAGTGTGGCGTAGAGAGTATTCAAGAAATTGACAGAGGATAATATTAAGCCCTGATACAAGTGTTAACTCATTTGTTAAGATAGAACTTAAGACCAGGACCGTACATATTATACACCATTTTTACATAAGTAATAAGAATATTATCAATATTTCGGTTGACTTAATTTATATAGCGGCAATAAGAGTTAGGGTCTGAGTACTGAGCGCCCCAGGTACGATAGCCTTGGGTATCTAGATGTATGGCGCCTGTGGAATATAACCCCAAACCAAAGTTATAGGCCTCACCTTGACTTGCCCAAAACTGACACAGCTTATCTTGCATACCGCTCTTATACCAAGGCTGCGACTCATACTCAGGCACCCAGATATCAATGGCGCCATTGGTCATGTGTTTACTGGCCCCTGCTCCGCCAGCACAAGCATTTAACCCAGGTGAACGATAAGTGGAGCGAATCTCAGCGGTGGCTGGAATGACCCCTTGTTTTTTGAGCTGATCATATAGCCGTAGGGTCGGTATCATATTCGACCACAGCTCACGCGGCGGTAACTGATACTGCTCATATCCACATTTTTCCCAGCTGCGCGCTGTGGTCAATAACTGATCAAGCGGTGGCACACTATTGCTACCCACATAACCGGCCAAGTATCGCTGGTATTGCCCCACATCACCTGCCCGATAAGAGGCGCTATTTAACCACTGGGTGAAGCTGTAATTTTGTTCACCAAATCCAGTATTATAATTAGGCTGATTGGGATAATGATTGGTATTGGCTGGACGAATGGTGGTGCTTTGCTCAATAGTCAGCTCTTTACTGCGAATAAGATTGCCTAGCGCATCGGTTTGGGTATTGCCAGCACTCACGGGCCTGATTTTTCTTTGCTCATTAATGCTTGCGCCTGAGGTCTCAGCCATACTCGTACAGCTGGTGGCTAATAAGAGGGCGGCAGCGGTTACACCTAGCGGGAATTTTATGGGGCTGTTCATAGTGGTGCGGTATCCAGTAAAGGTTGTATCAAACTTAAGATAAATTAATCAAGGTTTTAATTGATAGCACGTTGCAATTTATAGCAGGTTAATCGATCTGTCGTTACTTAATTGTTATGTCAGATTAGCGCGCATGGGCAGCTGTGCTTATAAGAAGCAGGTTTGCTCATCATACAAAAAATTAGAGATAAAGTTGGTACATTGATACTATCAAATTTGCCATAGTCACGCTAAACTATAGCGTCCCACTTCTTACCAAACTATTGCTCGTGTTTAGATTATTTGCTATTGAGCTGTCAGGTTTGTCAAAAACGCAGCAACACTAGATAATTGATGGCTTAATTGAGTGGTTCAACTCAATATCGCTACGATGCACGCCCCCTTTACTAACTTCAGTAAAAAAACCGCCCTATGTCAAAGAACCAACAATATCGATTTTCTCGGCAAACACATCATTTTGGCCGAGATGACAACATTAGTATCTGGCAACGCATACACATTGACCCTTGGTTGATGTTGCTGCTTTTGACCGTCTGTTTTATTGGTCTGGCCATTTTATACAGTGCTTCAACCCAAGATGTGGCAATGGTAACCCGTCAGATGGTCAGCTATCTAATCGCTTTTTCGGTGATGATAGGTATGGCGCAGATACCGCCTGGGATGTATCGTGATTTCACGCCGTTTTTTTATGTGATAGGCCTGTTCTCTTTGATATTGGTCGACCTCATCGGCGAGGTGCGTATGGGTGCTCAGCGCTGGATTGCCATTCCTGGTTTCGGTAGCGTGCAGCCTTCAGAGTTTATGAAGCTTGGCTTACCTATGATGTGTGCTTGGTATCTGTCACGCCGCGATTTGCCGCCCAACTTGATAACAGTGGCCTCGACATTGGCCATTATTGTTGTGCCAGTATTACTCATTGCTAAAGAGCCAGATTTGGGCACCTCGCTATTGGTTGCCGCCAGTGGCTTTTTTGTGCTATTTTTAGCCGGTCTACCTTGGTGGATGATTGGTTCAGCCATTGGTTTGATGATTCCGCTGGTCTGGGCCGGTTGGATGTTCTTTATGCACGACTATCAAAAACAGCGGGTATTGACCCTGTTAAACCCCGAGGCGGATATGCTGGGTGCGGGATGGAACATCACTCAGTCTAAGATAGCCATCGGTGCTGGCGGGCTGACAGGTAAAGGCTATCTAGAGGGGACTCAATCACATCTGCACTTTTTACCGGAAGGACACACTGATTTTATTATTGCTGCTTTCTCAGAAGAGTTTGGGCTGCTTGGCGTCAGCGTGCTGATGTTTTTATATGCCTGTATTTTGGTGCGCTCACTGTTTATCGCCTCTGTGCATGTCGATACTTACGGCAGACTGCTTGCCGGCGCCATTGGTATGTCATTTTTTGTGTATGTGTTCGTCAATATTGGTATGGTGGGCGGTATCTTGCCAATCGTTGGGGTACCGCTGCCGCTGATCAGTTACGGCGGCACGGCCATTATTACCTTGATGGCAGGTTTCGGTCTGTTAATGTCGGTATATACCCACAATACCAAGTAATTAAAATGGCTTATTTTTGGGCGCTGATGCAAAGGTCTATAACGACACTAGCTGTCGTATAAAACTGCGTTTTGGCCGATAATCCCTTAAGTCTCTGGTTAAGTTTGTTATCATAAAGGGGCGGTATTCTTTAGATAACAGCGAGTAAAGTAGAGGCTTATGGGTTCGATTAATTACGACAAATTACAGGCCAAATTAAATATCTTAGCCGATGCGGCCAAGTATGACGTGTCTTGCTCCTCCTCAGGTGGCAATCGAAAAAACCAAGGCGGCGCTTTGGGAGACGCCTCAAAAAGTGGCATTTGCCACAGCTATACCGAAGATGGCCGCTGCGTTAGTCTACTCAAAATCCTACTCACCAATCACTGCATTTATGACTGCGCGTATTGTACCTCAAGGCGCAGTAACGACACTGTGCGTGCCGCTTTTACGGTCGAGGAAGTGGTTGAGTTAACCATGCAGTTTTATCGGCGTAATTATATAGAAGGGCTATTTTTAAGCTCAGGCATCTTCAAAAGTGGCGACCATACTATGGAGCGCTTGGTGGCAGTGGCCAAGCTGTTGCGCACTCGAGAAGGCTTTAATGGCTATATTCACCTAAAGACCATACCCGGTGCCAGCAAAGAGCTATTATATCAAGCCGGCCTATATGCCGATCGTCTAAGTGTCAATATCGAGATACCCACCAAGTCTGGCCTTGCGCTATTGGCACCTGAAAAGAATCATGCTGAGCTGCAAGCACCCATGCAGACGGTAAAAGATAACATCATTACCATTAAAGAGAGCCGAAAAAAGCACAAGTCCGCTCCCAAATTCACCCCAGCTGGCCAAACCAGTCAAATGATAGTAGGCGCCAGTCAAGAGACCGACTTGCAAGTCATTCAACTGTCAAACCACTTTTATAAAAAGTATGATCTTAAGCGGGTGTATTACTCAGGCTATGTGCCTATGTTGTCCGATAGCCGCCTGCCCGCGATCGGCACCCCAGTGCCCTTAGTACGTGAAAACCGCTTGTATCAAGCCGACTGGTTGATGCGCTTTTATGGCTTTGCTGCTCATGAGATTGTAGAACCGCAGTCGCCATTTTTAGATTTAGACTGCGACCCAAAGCTTGCCTGGGCCATTCGTCACCGTGAGCATTTTCCGGTCAATATCCAGACCGCCCCTTATGAAGTGATCTTACGCGTGCCTGGTATTGGGGTAAAAACTGCCAAAAAAATCATCAAAGCCCGCCGCTTTAATCAGATTACCTTGGATCATCTAAAAAAAATGGGAGCCGCGGTCAATCGCGCCAAGTATTTTATTGCCACCACAGGTAAAAACGAACACCTAGCGCACTTAACTCGTGATAACTTCCGTCAATTTGTGCTGGGGCAAACCCAAACCAAATTTGGCGATCAGCGCAGTGGCCAACTGGCGCTATTTTAAACAGCCCGCTTGATGAAATAGATAGGTGACACCTATGACCCAATCCCTCATCACCAACACCGCGCCTATTATTGTGTACCCTTCAAGCTTTGAGGGGTGGCTTAGCGCAGTTTTTTATGTGTATGAGCAGCGACTGCAAAATCAGCCTTATTTGCAGTGGGCCGACCAGCGCAGCTACCAGCTGTCACTTATTGATACTGCTCACTACGTTGATTTCGATGAAGATAAGGCGCAGCGGGTGTTAGTTAAGCTCCATGCTTTATTCGGCCACTCAGGTATGCGCCAAATTTTATGGGGGTTTTTATCAGAGCAGTCCGATATTGGCGCTGTATTGTTCCAAGTGATTAAATATGCGCTAGATTTTCCTGCTCGGCAAGTACTACAAGATTTGGGGCATATGGCGGTACTTGAGCTGTCCAAAATTGTAAAATCTGTGGGGCGTGAAAAACACCGAATGGAGGCGTTTGTACGCTTTGAGCATACGACAGAAGATATTTATTTTTCGCGCGTAGAGCCGGACTTTAATGTCCTACCACTGATTGGAGAGCACTTTCGGCAGCGCTATCAAGATCAAAACTGGGCCATCTATGATTTGGTGCGTGGTTATGGTATTTATTATGACAAAAGCCAATCGACGCAAGCGGGCCCCGCACCCTTACAGCTTATCTCAGAGCTTGATGATCAAGTGATACATAATCCTGCCAGTATTCACAGTGAACAAGAGCTGCGTTATCAAAGGTTTTGGCAAGGCTATTTTGCCAATGTGACCATTAAAGAGCGCAAAAACCCTCGGCTACACAAGCAGTATTTGCCGCAGCGTTACTGGAAATACCTCACTGAAAAACAAGTGTTGCCATCGGCGGCTCATTTGTCCGAATCACGTTAGCCTGATAAGTTTTATTGGTCGTCTCAGCCTTGTTTTTTGGTGCATTTTGACTGACAATGTGGCCGGCTACTCATTAGACGCTTTCAATTGCGTCCGCCACTTATTTTGACTCGGTTTTTAGGGTATTATTGATTTAGTACCGTTAATAAATGCCCAGTGTTCTAAACACCATATAAGGGGCTCAAATCAAAAGCCTTAAAACCCTATATGGTTTACTCAATCGTTCAATTACTCCACTGACTCAGTTGCCCTTATGAAAGTGATGCGCCTGCTCTCTTCTTTAAAGCACGATGAATCCGAACGAGGGATTTTTCATCTTGGCCGCGCCTTGGTAAAACGGGGACACACCTCGATTATTATCTCCTCAGCTGACAAAGAGCACGATTTGGTCAAGCGCCTTGAGCGTGATGGTAACATCTATAATCAGCTGTCTTTAGAAAAAAAGTCTTGGCTGGCGCTACGCCAAGTGCTGCCGCTTCGCAGGCTTATTGAGAAGCATCAGCCGGATATTATTCATATCCATTCACGCACGCCGGCTTGGATATTGCATTGGGCATTAAAAGGTGCCAAGGTTAAGCGAAAACCTAAGCTTGTGGCGACCATGTATGGCTTTTATCCACTTAATAATTACTCGCGCGCGCTGCTTAATGTCGACCGTTTAATTACCGTCTCTGATAGCGTCAGTGATTATCTGATGCAGGGACTCAAAGAGCTCAAAAATCCACCCCGCTCTATTACTCGTATCTATCGAGGCGTCGATACCCGCAGCTTTCCTTACCGTTACAACCCTTCTGTGTACTGGCTACGCCGCACTTTTGCTGAATATCCTGAGCTTGAGCACAAAAAGTGGCTACTGTTTCCCACCATCATAGGGCAAGAGTATGGACAAGAGTGGCTGATAGATGTGGTGGGTAATTTGGGTGAGGCTTTTCCCAATATTCATATTATTATTATGGATGATGAGTCGCGTCATGGTGTGGTGCACGATGAATTTTTACAGCGGGTTAATGCGTTAGAGCTTCAAGATAAGTTCACCTTTATTGGCTCTAAACGCAATGACATGCGTGAGTGGCTGGCAGCGGCCAACTTAGTGCTGGGCCTTGCCAATCAACCTGAATCTATTGGTATTAATATCTTACAAGCCATTCACTTAGGCACGCCTGTGGTGGGCTGGAACAAAGCCGCTTTTAATGAGATTTTGCGTCCTTTATACCCGCAAGGTTTGGTCAAAGAAAATACAGCCTACGCGCTGTGTAAAGTTATTCGCAGCCAATTAGAGAATGTGATGCGCCCCTCTATCACAGATAAATTCACCATGCAGCAAATGATTGATGAGACTTTAGAGGTGTATAGCACGTTATATGATGCCAACCAGCTCAGCTACAGTGATACGTTTATTGAAAAAAAGCGGCTGAAAAAAAAGGCGCAGCAAAACTTACGATGACAAGGATAGCAGAAGAGTAGTAGAAGGAGAGTAGACAGCTACTTAGTTTGAATGTGAGTGTCTGTTGTGTCAACAAGCCGATGCTTATTAAAGTTAACGCCGACTACAAATGGTAGATAAGAAAAAACCCAAGTCTAGGGCAGAGACTTGGGTCTTGGGGCGCGATTTATTATTATTATTTCCTTTTTAGACTCTTCCTTAGTCTAATAAATAACCTAAATGAGAAGTTTTAGTGAGTTTACAGGGCAATAAACCAATAAAACTTGCTGAAATCTCTAACAGCGCAGTTAAGTTATTTAATCAACACTGCTATCCGTGCCATCCTTGTGTTGATGTGCCCATTGTATGCTCAACTCACTTGGCTGCATAGCAGGCAAAAGCCCATTTTAGCGTAAGCATTTGCTTACAAGCTTAAGGCCTCTGCGGTGGTGGTGTGGTCGTCATCTCCGCTTCCGTATTATCTCCATTTTGCTGCTCGGCATGCTCCTCAGATAAACGCACCCCCTCTTTTTTGCCCTCTTCAATTTTCTCTGCGGTTTCTTGCTTATCTTTAAGCGTGGCAGAGGTGGCATTTTGCTCTTGCTCCGCTTGAGCGCAATGTTCATATTGTAATGTGGTCAATACTGGAAAATGATCGGAGCCGATAGAGGGCAAGCGCTCAATATTCACTAAGGTAAAGCAGGGACTATGAAAAATATGGTCTAAGGCCCAGCGCAAAAACGGATAGTTGACATGAAAGGTATTGATAAAAAAGCGCCCTATACGCGGATCTAACAGCCCCGAGATACGCTGGAACATTAAGGTGGTTTTTGACCAAGCCACATCGTTTAAGTCTCCCGCCAAAATCGCAGTCTGGTCATTGGCCTTAATATGACGGCCCACTATTAATAACTCCGCATCTCGCGTAGTGGACTTATCGGCCTCAGTTGGACTGGGCGGCATAGGATGCAAACAATACAGCCAAATCACCTCATCATTACTGAGCCGCACTTGAGTATGAATAGAGGGGATATCGTCGATGAGCAGATACTTCACTTCAGGGTCAATCAGCTCAAGCTTGGAGTACAAATGCATGCCATATAAGTTATCTAACGGCACCTTTACCGTATAAGGATACTCAGGCTCAATGGCTTCAAGTGCCCGCTCCCACTTCTTATCTGACTCTAAGGTGATTAAAATATCGGGCTGTTTTTGACTCACTAAATCTACCAACGCTTGGGTATTGTTGTTGGGCGTGAGCACATTAGATACCATCAGCTTCACTTGTACCGGATTGTCCATCGCCTTAGCCAATAGCACCTCTTGCTTCCATAGCCGTGTATAAGGCAATACCATACGCAGCTGAAAGCCTATAGCCAGTACCAAGGCTATTATCAATGCAATCTCAAGCCACTGCCAGTCTGGCGTTAGTAGCAACAAGCCTATTAAGCTTACCACCCCAATAACCAAAAACTGAATCCTAGGAAAATCTACCCCCCTCACCCACCAGTTATCCAGCGGCAATAGCCCCCAAGCACTGGCAAAGATAATCAGACCTGCCAATATTTGAAACGTAGTATGTAATATATCGAGCATAAAGTATCCAGTGGGTGGAAAGTTAGAGAATAAAAACCAAGGTATTCACAATAAGGGTATCAAAAATAAAGGTATCAACAATCACGCTGTATCAAATTGGGCTAAAAACGCCTGCCAATACAACAGCTAAGCGGCGCAAAACCAATCTTGATAAAAAAAAGCATAAAAATTAAGCCGCTGCTCTTGCATTTTATATCATATCAAGGCAATGTAATCGGTTGCGTATAAGTTATTTCGTTTGTAATTAAAGGCAAACAAGTAACTTGGCTACTGTATTTTGTAGCCAAGCTCTGCCGCTTATTGAGCAAATCTGAGCACAGCGTTATTCATTAAATAAATCATTTTAGGCGAATACACAAGGGGTATTTCATGAGTCAATTAAAAGTAGGTCTTGTTGGATGGCGTGGCATGGTAGGTTCTGTGCTTATGCAGCGTATGGTAGAGGAAAATGATTTTGCAAATATCACCCCCATTTTCTTTTCGACCAGTAACGCCGGTGGTGATGCACCAAGCTTTGAGGGCGTCACGCACACCGAAGACAGTGCTACACTAAAAGATGCTCATGATATCGAAGCGCTCAGCAGCTGTGACGTGATTATCACTTGTCAAGGCGGCGACTACACAAAAGCGGTACATGGCCCACTGCGTGATTCAGGTTGGCAAGGTTACTGGGTCGATGCCGCCAGCAGCCTACGCATGGAGCAAGACAGCGTCATTATCCTAGATCCGGTTAACCGCTCAGTTATCGATGAGGCGCTACAACAAGGTACTAAAGACTTTATCGGTGGTAACTGTACAGTATCACTGATGCTGATGGCCATTGGCGAGTTATTCAACCGTGGCTGGGTGGAGTGGGTATCAGCCATGACCTACCAAGCCGCCAGTGGCTCAGGTGCCAACAACATGCGCGAGCTCATCAGCGGCATGGGATTATTACGCGACTCAGTCGCTGACGAGTTGGCCAATCCTGCCAGCGCCATCTTGGCCATTGATAAAAAAATTGCCGAAACTCAGCGCAGCGACAGCTTCCCTACCCAGTACTTTGGTGTTCCACTCGCCGGCAGCTTAATCCCTTATATCGACAGCCAGCTTGAAAACAAGCAATCTCGTGAAGAATGGAAGGGCGGCGTTGAAACCAACAAAATTCTAAACAACCAAGGTGCGGATATTATCCCAATCGATGGCCTATGCGTTCGTGTTGGCTCAATGCGTTGTCATGCTCAAGGCTTAACCATTAAGCTAAAACAAGATATTCCACTAGAGGAAATTGAAGCGGCATTAAAGAACAGCGGTAATCAATGGTTAGACTTCGTAGAAGATGACAAAGAGCAGACCATGCAGCGTCTGACGCCTGTCGCCGTTACCGGTACATTAACCGTGGCACTTGGCCGTCTACGTAAGCTTAATATGGGACCTGAGTACCTAGGTGCCTTCACTGTTGGTGACCAACTACTGTGGGGTGCTGCAGAGCCTTTACGCCGTATGCTTAACATCATTCAGCAGCAAGGCTAAGCCCTACTACATTACAGATTGGCTGGATTATTGACATTTCATCCCAAACAAAGACCCCTAGCATTGCTAGGGGTTTTTGTTTGATTCACTGTTTAATTGTTTATTGTGACACTCTGCCATTAGCTTATCAAAGTATTAATAAAGACAATAATTACCCCAATTGGCGCAATAAACTTAGCCACTATTTGCCACAAGGTCCAAGCACCGCCTGAAAGCCCCAGCTCTTGACGTACGCTGTCTTGGCTCATGACCCAGCCGGCAAATACAATCGCGGCCAAGCCCGCCAATGGCAACATAAATTTGCTGGTCAACTTATCTAATAAATCAAAGATATTGTTGCCGAAGATAAGTACATCTGACCATAAGTTGAAAGACAATAATGCCGCCACACCCAATAACCAAATGGCGATAGTGGCCACGATAACCGAGGTCGTACGGCTCATTGACGTACGCTCTTCTAAGAACTCAATAGAGGGCTCAATCAATGAAATAGAAGAGGTCAGCGCTGCAAAGGTCACCAATAAAAAGAACAAGGTACCCAAAAGTGCGCCTGCTGTCATACTACCAAAGGCAATCGGTAAGCTTACAAAGATAAGGCCAGGTCCTGCAGCAGGATCCATACCATGACTAAAGATAATTGGGAAAATCGCCAAACCTGCTACAAGAGCAATCACGGTATCCAAGATAACCACAGTACGCGCCATGCTCAATAAGCTGATGTTTTTACCCAAGTAAGAGCCATAAGTGACCATGATACCCATACCCAAAGATAAGGTAAAAAAGGCATGACCTAACGCTGATAAGATAATGGTTGATGAGTCAGGACCGGTCAACTTAGATAAGTCAGGTGAGAATAAATAAGTCACCGCTTCTGCAAAACCACCATTCATAATGTTGTAGCCTACGATGACGAATAGCAAAAGCGCCAACATAGGAATCATAATTTTTGAAGCTTTTTCGATACCACTGGTCACGCCAAGCGCCACAATGATTGCAGTGACACCCATAAATATTGTGTGCCAAATGGTCAAGGTGCCAGGAGAGGCCAACATACCGTTAAACACGCCCTCTACCGCTTCACCATTTAAGCCAGTAAAAGTGCCAGAACCTAGCTTAACCATATAGTTCAAGGCCCAGCCACCGATCACACTATAAAACGATAGAATTAAAAAGGCACCTAAAATACCCACCACACCAACGATGGCCCAGTTTCTACTTTTGCCTTCGCTTGCGGCCACATCAGAAAAAGAGTCCATCGGGTTTTTTTGTCCGCGGCGGCCGATCATCCATTCAGCCACTAAGATAGGAAAACCTATCAGCGCGATACACAACAAATATGCCAATACGAAAGCAGAACCCCCACTTTCGCCTACCATATACGGGAATTTCCAAATATTTCCCAAGCCAACCGCCGAACCAACGGCAGCCATAATAAAGCCCACTTTCGAGCTCCACTGGGCATGATTTTGTTTGTTTGACATCTTCGTTCTCCAGCCATCCAAGGCTTAGTCTTAATCTTTGCCAATTTAGTAGTATTCAGTGATAGACATTTGTCACGCCCGTTAACACCAACTGGCTTCTAGTAATATGTATTTACAACTAATTACAAAGTAGTCTGTTTCATCAGCGTTTAAAAGTCAAGCGACTATAAAACAAAAAAGCCATAACTTTCGGTTATGGCTTTGAAAACTATTTGATTTTACTTACTTAAATTAAATTTAAATTAGCGAATAATTCCCCGCTTACTGCTTAATAATGAATCAATTAAAAGTTGAACTTTTGGCTCTTGCGGTAAGAAGTCTTGGGTTAGCTCTTCTATCACCTCTTCGGTGGTTTTTCCGGATTTAAAGATGAGCTTATAAGCGGTACGCAAGGTGTTAATGGTTTCTTTTGACCAGTCCTTACGGCGCATGCCTTCGATATTCAAACCGTGCGCTTGTGCGGGGTTGCCTGAAACCAACGTCATGGCTGCCACATCTTTTAGGATAACGCTACCGCCACCCACTAAGCTGTAGTCACCGATTTGACAAAATTGATGCACCCCAGCATTGCCGCCCAAAATCACATTGTTACCAATATGCACATGCCCAGCTACGCCCACGTTATTGGCCAAAATATTACCATCACCAACGATGCAGTCATGGGCAATATGAGTATTTACCATAAATAAATTATTGCTGCCAATCTTAGTTAAGCTATTGTCTTGAATGGTGCCTCTATGGAAGCTACAAGCTTCACGTATTGAGTTGTTGTCACCAATCTCAAGCCAAGTCTCCTCACCATTGTATTTTAGATCCTGGCAGTCTTCACCGATACTGGCAAACTGAAAAATCTCATTATTTTTACCAATACGGGTGTTTTTGGTGACCACCACATGACGCAATAGCTTCGTGCCAGCCCCAATACTGACATTATCTCCCACGATACAGTAAGGTCCTATCGAAGCTGTTTCGTGAATCTCCGCTGTGCTCGAGACGATGGCAGTGGGATGGATTTGTGTCATTAAAGCAACCTGTTATTTAAGTGAATATAAGTAAGGGGTAGCCGCAGCTATAGGACCTCATATCGCCTCACTAAAGCTTAAGCGAGGCAAAAAGCGGCCAAGTGTTAAAAAGGGCAAATAAATTTATCAGCCGCCGATATCTAAAGTTTTATCTTAGAGATTTGGTCTATAGCTGGGCTTAAATAGACCTATTTTGAGCGACTGTCTTGACGCATAATCATCAGCTCAGCACTGGCCGCTAGCGTATCCTCAACATAAGCTTTACATTCAAACTTATACACATCACGCTTTTGAGTCAATAGCCTAGATTTTAATATCAGCTTGTCACCAGGCACCACAGGGCATCTAAATCGCACTTTATCAACACCTGCAAATAAAAACAAATGACCATCTGCAGCAGAGATACCACGGCTAATAAACGCCAAGACACCAGAGACTTGTGCTAAAGCTTCAACAATTAACACCCCAGGCATAATAGGCTGCTCAGGGAAGTGCCCTTGAAAAAATGGCTCGTTAATAGTGACATTTTTATAGCCGCTTATCCACTGACCAGAGCTACAATCGGTGACTCTATCGACCAACATAAAAGGGTATCTATGTGGTAAGTAGCGTTTTAGCGCCTCAAATCGTAGCGGTAAGCTGACCCCTTGGTCGGCTAAAGCTTGGTGGTCTTCTGCAGTCATTTGCCACTCATTTTGAGTGGTGGCCGCTGCCGTTGGGGTTATCGTGTCACAGTTAATTGTCATGGGCCATCCTCGCCTAAAATATAATTATAATGATGTTTTTTTAATTGATTTAATTGTCTTTTTTTCCTAACGCGCGCAATTTTACCATAGCACGGCGCCAATCCATGGCGGGCATAGCAGCCACGCCTGAAGAGTAGACGCCAGGCTTTTTAATGGATTTTGTTACCAGTGTCATGCCTGTTAATACCACGCCATCAGCTATCTGTAGGTGGCCGGCAATACCCACACCACCGCCTATCATACAGCTTTTACCTATGATAACGCTACCAGCAATACCGGCATTACCGGCAATGGCAGTACCCGCACCAACCTTCACATTATGACCAATTTGTACCAAATTATCTATAATGACATTATCTTCAATGAGGGTATCGCCAATAGCCCCACGGTCGATACACGTGTTACTACCAATGCGTACTTTGTTGCCGATGACGACGCGTCCTAATTGCACAATACGCTCCCAGCCCTGAACGGCAGTATTGCCTAAAGGGGCAAAGCCAAAGCCTTCTGAGCCCACACTGGCGCCTGCATGAATGCGAACTTGATCGCCCATCTGGGTATCATGACCAATAAATACCTGCGGATACAGCTCACAGTTATCGCCTATGATGGCGTGCGGCTCAATGTGTACTTGGGCATGCAGCCGAGTACCTGAGCCAATTTTTACCTGCTCACCCACCACACAAAATGGCCCAATAGACACGCCCTCACCCAGTAGCGCACTGCTGGACACTTGCGCTGTCGGATGAATAAAGGTCGCGGCATTCGCATCTAAAGCCTGAGGCTCAAACAGATGCGTGGCACTGGCATAGGCCGCATAAGGAGAGGCGACCACCACAGCCACACTATGATCTGGCACCGCACTGGCACTGTCTTGCGCCACCAGTACCACAGCGGCCTGTGTGCTGGGCAGTGCCGACGCATAGGCTTTGTCATTTAAAAAACTTATCTGTGCTGTACTGGCCTCATCTAAGCTGCCGATACCTGTGAGCGTTATTTGTAACTGCTCAGCGGTTAGCTGCGACTGGTTCAAGACAGGCTGACGCACGGTGATGGCAGCAATGACATCAGCCAGTGTGACAGACGGCTTAGCGGGGCTTATGGAGTCTATATGGCTCATAGCGACAGTATCAATCCTTATGGCTATCTTTAAGCAGCAAGTGGCCGGGTAAAATAAATGAGGGTGATTTTAAACTAAAAAGCCAAATCAGTGAAATTGAAATGGCTTTTTAATTTATGAATAGCAAGTGATGACAGATAAAGGCAGGCTTAGAAAGTACTACCAATCTGGAATTGGACTTCTTCTGTTTTGTCGCCCTCTTTATCACCAAAAGGTTTGGCATAGCTTAAAGAGATGGGACCAATAGGCGTGTACCAAGTCACACCAGCACCGGCACTATAACGCATAGAGTTATCTTGTCTTAGCAGTGGCACGCCATCTGCAGACTCTTCAAATTTGCCATCCACAAACTTAACTTTTTTGTCTTCTTTGTCAGTGGTATCAAATACTTGACCACCCTCAACGAAGAGCACCGGACGCACTTGGTCTGCCCAGTCGCCCTTAAATGGCATCGGTAAAATCAGCTCAGCACCCACAGTCGCCAGCGCATTACCACCCACCTCTTCGCCATACCCTTTACCAAAGGTCTCTAAATCTTGCTCATAACGATCCATTTGTGCAAAGTAAGGAGAGCGTGGACCTAAGCTTGAAGACTCATAACCGCGCACTGAGCCATAGCCCCCTGCGTAGAAGTTCTCATAAAACGGTAAGTCGTTACCGTAGCCAAGTTTTGCATAACCACGGGCGACGAAGTCTTTGGCCAGCGGGTAGTAAACGTTACCTTTATAGACGATTTTTTGGTAGGTTTGATCACCAAAGCCTAAATCTAGGTTCACGGTGTGGTTCATACCCTTCGTCGGGAACACAGGTCTGTCTAAGGTGCTGTAGTCCCAGCCTAACAATAAACTATAGGTGTTATAGTCATTCTTAAAGTTGGTACCTGATGTATTAGATTCGCTATCAGCGCTATAAGACTTAGCTTCACCGCCCTCTTTTAACAAGTCATAGGCATTGGAGATACCCATAAAGCGGCCACCACGAACTTCCGTATTGTCATAGTTGAAGCCTGCACTAATGCGCTTGGTCTCATCAATAGGATAGCTGTAGTTTAACGTACCACCGTAAGAGTCTGTCACATAGTTACTGACGTTGCGATCATCATATTTGGTCTTTCTATAATAGCCGCTCACCCCTTGAGACACCCCGTTCTCAGTGAAGTACGGGTCAGTGAAGCCTAAGCTATATGAGTCGCGTGTCTGTGAGCGTGATAAGGCAGCATTTACTCGGTTACCTGTACCCATAAAGTTACGCTGACTGAAGTCTAGCTGGAAGGTCACACCGCCACTTTGTGAGTAACCGGCGGCGATGGTTGAGCTACCAGAAGGCTGCTCTTCTACCACAAAGTTGACGTCCACTTGATCAGGGCTGTTAGGCACAGGTTTGACATCCACATTGACGCCTTTAAAGAAGCCGGTACGCATCAAGCGCACTCTTGAGCTTTGAATTTTTTCGCTCGAGGCTAAGCTGCCCTCTAACTGACGCATTTCACGGCGCAGCACTTCATCTTGGGTCTTAATATTGCCGTTGAAGTTAATACGGCGAACGTACACAGGACGGGCCGGATCAATGAAGTAATCAATATCAACGGTTTTTGTTTCGTCGTTAATACGGGTAATGGGTCGGATTTGGGCAAAGTAGTAGCCATCATCGCCATAATAGTTCTTTAAGGCTGTGGTTGACTGCTCAAGCTTGGCTTGTGAAAACTGCTCTCCGGGTTTAAAGGCAATCTTATCGTCTAATTGATCTTTGCTGTAAGTGGGGTTACCTAAAAAGTTAGCTTGACCAAATTTATACTGCTCACCTTCTGTCAAACTGACTTCAATAAAAACTTTATCTTTGCTTTCATTGATGTTTAAAATGGCGTTATCTACGCTAAAGTTAACAAAGCCTTCGTTCATATACATGGCTTTGAGGTTCTCTAAGCTTGCTGCCAGCTTTTCTTTGGCATAACGGTCTGATTTCGACAGCATACGCGTCCATGAGGACTCTTTTACCGCAAACACATCTTTGATGTCTTCATCGCTAAAGTACTTATTACCAATCACGTTAATATCGACCACTTTGGCCGCTTTACCTTCGATAAAGCGCACAGTCAATTTTACGCGGTTGCCATCTAATAGCTGCTGATCAACTTCGATATCACTGTTGTAATAGCCTTGACCGATATACTGCTGCTGTAGTTCGTTGGCTACGTTTTGTACTGTGGACTGCTTTAATACCTCACCCACTGCGATGCCGGCGTATTTTAGACCATCTTCTAAGCCTTGTTTTGGGATAAGCTTGTTACCCTCAAAATTAATTTCAGCAACGATAGGACGCTCTACCACATAATAGGTTAAGCGGCCATTTTCTGTTTTTGCTTGAATGTTAGCAAAGTCACCTGTGGCATATAAAGCTTCAATGCTTTGCGCCAAATCTTGGTCACTAATTGTGTCGCCTACATTGGTATTGAGCAGAGGATATAAGCTCTCAGGTGTTAAACGCTGTAAGCCCTCAAATTGGATATCGGTGATTACCGTATCCGCAGCTTGAGCAGAAACAGCCATTATTGCTGCAAAGGCAGGGACTGCTATTAGTTGAGACATTTTAAATAAAGACGTTTGCATACATACAATCCGTAATTCAAAGAACGTGCTAAAGGTAAGGTAATTTTTTTAGTTTGTCATGAAACATTCAGTTCAAAACACCCAATATAACAAACTATTTAAAGCTATAAAATTAATAAAATCCAGTAATTTTGATTAAAAATAACGACTAAAGTCATTGGTAATTGCCAATATCATAAACGCCAGCAAGAACAAAAAGCCCATATTAAAGCCAATAATTTGCATTCTTTCTGACACCGGCTTACCTCGAATCAGCTCTATTAAGTAATATAATAAGTGACCGCCATCTAATACCGGAATGGGTAGCAGATTTAGCACAGCCAAGCTTAGGCTGATAAGGCCGGCGTTGGCCAGCACTTGCTCCCAACTGATTTCAAAGCTTTGTTTACTGATAACGGCAATGGTTATTGGGCCGGATAAGTTATCAAGTCCCACCTTACCTGTGATCATTTTACCCATAGAATTTAAGGTCATGGTCGCCAGCTGACCGGTCTTAGCAAAGGCTTTACCTACTGCACTGATAGGGTCGTAGGATACCATCGTTTTATAATCATCGGGTACTACAATCTCAACCGGGCTCACGCCTGCCCCAATTTGACCATATGTCTGACCGGCGGTCGCTTTTTTGCCTTGGGGCATAATTTGAAGCATGACAGGTTTTTCAAGTCCTTGCGCATCCTTTCGTAGCACCTTGAAGCTTAGCAAGGTTTCTGGATTGGCACGGATAATACGGGTCGCATCCAGCCAATCATTAATAGGCTGATCATTGATGGCCACTATCTTATCGCCGACCTTCATACCCTGACGAATGGCAGCACCATCCTGAGTCAATTGACCGATGATGGGCTCAATGTGCGGCTGCCAAGGCATCACCCCAAGACTGGTTAACGTGTCTTTTCCTGAGTCTTCGCCCTGCATAAAGTTCTTAATGGGTATCTCAACCTGCATCGTCTCAGAGCGTGCAGCAGAGGAGAGCGCCGCTGTCTGTGTATCGGTGCTTGGCGCTACTTGTTGTAAGGTAACCCCCACGGCACCGCTTTCACCCATACGATCGGCCAAGCGGTAATTAATCTCTTCCCAAGTTTGAACCTTGTGTCCGTCAACGGCAATAATTTTGTCGCCTTTGGGCAAGTTAACGGTAGCGGCCGGCGTGTCCGGTAAGATTGAGCCTATTCGGGTATTAAGCTGCTCGCTTGGTACCAAAAACAGCACTGAGAACAGCGCAATGGCGATGATAAAGTTCATCACGGGCCCCGCCGCCACAATAGCAATCTTTTTTAGCGGATGCTGATTATTAAAGGCCAAGTGCTTTTCATGCTCAGCCACTGCCCCTTCGCGCTCATCTAGCATCTTCACATAGCCGCCTAACGGCAGTGCTGAGAGACGATAATTAATACCGGTTTTTTTGCTGGTCCAGCTGGCAAGCTTTGGCCCAAAGCCGATAGAGTAAGTCAGCACTTTTACGCCGCACATACGTGCCACAATATAGTGCCCCCACTCGTGCAGAGCGACCAGTGGCCCTAATATGGCCACAAAGGCCAAAAAGAACAATAACATGGTCATTAATTGCGACATGCCATAACCTCTAGTTGGGCTTGCTCACGAGCAATTTTATCTATCATCAAAATATCATTTAACTCAGTTATTTGGCGAACGCTGATATCAGCATGGCCCGCAACGGACTTATCTTTGCCAAGCATCTTGTCTAATACCTGAGCATTAATCAATGCAATGTCGGTTAATGAAACTTGCTGTTTTATAAATGCCTCTACCGCCACTTCATTGGCAGCGTTAAGTGTGATGCTGGCCGCCTGCCCTGACTGCATGGCCTCACGGGCCAGTTTTAGACAAGCAAATTTTTTCAAATCTGGTTTAATAAATTCTAAAGACGACAGCTGATATAAATCTAAAGATTCAACACCGGCGCTTATGCGATTGGGATAAGCCAGAGCATGGGCAATAGGCGTGCGCATATCAGGGCTGCCCATCTGTGCCAAGAAGCTGCCATCACAGTACTCCACCAAAGAGTGAATGATGCTTTGCGGATGGATAACCACATTGATTTGTGATTCTGCTAAATCAAATAAATGACAAGCTTCAATCAGCTCAAGCCCTTTATTCATCATAGTGGCTGAATCAACCGATATCTTTTGCCCCATAGACCAGTTGGGGTGCTTGACCGCTTCACTCACGCTGGCCGCCTGCATCTGCTCCCAAGTTTTATTTAAAAACGGTCCCCCTGAGGCAGTCAACCACAGTTTTTTTACCCCATGACTGGCGTCGTGAATGGCGGTATTGTTTTGTTGTATTTGAGATGGCAGACATTGAAAGATCGCATTGTGCTCAGAATCTAGCGGCAATAAGGTAGCGCCATTGTCGCGTACGGCTTGCATCATCAAGCTGCCGGCCATCACTAGCGCCTCTTTATTGGCCAGTAGCACCCGTTTACCAGCTTTGGCCGCACTCAAAGTTGAGGCAAGCCCTGCTGCGCCCACAATGGCCGCAACCACTGTATCCACTTGAGGGTCTAGCGCAATATCATCAAGGCCAGCTTGTCCGCCCACCACCTCACAAGCTATCTGAGCGGCGGCTAAACGTGTGGCAAAATCATCTACCTTATTCTCTGGTACTGCCACACGGCTAGGACGAAACTGCTGACACAATTCAAATAACTTGTCTAAACGGCCATGACCGGACAAGGCATAAACTTGATAATGTTCAGGGTGAGCCGCTAGTATAGACAAAGTGCTGTCACCGATGGAGCCGGTTGCCCCGAGTACGGCAATGCGTTGGGTCATAAGGTACCTTTAATACGTCTGAAGAAATAAAATACTAAAAAATAAGGCTGTGAGTTCAAAGCAGTGCTGATCTCAAACAGCCTTAACAGTTGCCTTAAAGACAGGCCACATAAATGGGGTGGGTAATAAAAATATTAGCCAAACGCCAACAGGCCTGAGTATTGCAGGCCCCAAAAGCCCAAAGCAAAGATGGGGGTGGCAGAAAGTAGCGAATCAATGCGGTCTAATACGCCGCCATGACCTGGCAAAATACTGCCAGAGTCTTTCACCCCAGCTTGGCGCTTGAGCATAGATTCAAACAAATCACCCAGTACTGACGCCAGTATGGTCACCAAAGACAAGCCTACGAATAAGGCAAGCTGAGTGGTCGTCAATTGCAGCTTAAAGAAGCTGATGGCAATAACCACTATGAAGCCTGTCGCTAGACCACCTGCCAGACCCTCCATACTCTTATTTGGAGAGACATTGGGCGACATTTTGCGCTTACCAAGTTTGCGGCCCACAAAATAAGCCCCACTGTCTGCGCACCACACCAGCAAAAACACATACATCAGCCACCAAGGTGACTGCAGCCATAAATAATACATGGCGCTAATGGCAGCCGTTAACAGCACCATACCCAGTATAGATAGCTGCTTACCATACCAACCAGTGGTGGCTGGAAACTGAGTTACCCAAGACAAGGCCATCAGCCAAATCAAAGTAGAAGCGCTCCACCAAGCCGGCCAAGAGTTTGGCAACATCAAAGTTGCCATGGTTATTGCCAACACCAACACCACAAACAGTGCCGGCACATGCCACTTAGGCATAAGCTTGGTCCACTCATAGCTGGCAATAGTCACGCCAACTGCCATAAGCCCTAGAAATAAATAAGGCTGAACAGAGACTTTGGGCTGATCAGTAAATATTGCGACACCCACAATAATGACCAAGATGATAGCCGTCTTAATGCGTGTCCACATACTAGATACCTTTTTTATTTTATGATTGGGGTTCAAATTATGATTGCATCATGCTTTAAGGAGTCTAGATAAGTCCCCTTAATTTTGATACATGACTTTTACCACATAAATCACCAGAGCATCACTTAGCATGTGTATCTGCTGAGCTTTGTACGCTACCCTCTACCTGCTCACTGGTCTTACCAAAGCGGCGCTGACGGCGGGAGAATTCAAACAACATGCTATTCAGCTCTTTGGCAGCAAAATCAGGCCAGAGTGTGTCGGTGAAGAACAGTTCGGCATAAGCTGATTGCCACAATAAGAAGTTAGAAATTCGATACTCGCCACCCGTACGAATGAGCATATCCACGTCGGGAACATCAGCCAGTTGCACCTTTTGACCCAAAGTGGCCACAGTGATATCTTCAGCCGCCAATGTCCCTTGGGCCACTTGCTGCGCTAACTGACGCGCTGCATTGGCAATGTCCCACTGCCCACCATAACTAATCGCAATCACCAAAGTCATCGCGTCATGAGCAGCCGTTTTTGCTTCTGCATCCGCCATTTGTGCTTGCAGCTCTTCGCTTAATTGACTTCTATCACCAATAAATCTTAAACGAATATTATACTTTTGCATCCGCGGCATCTGTTCGGTAATGGTAGCCGACAATAAGCGCATTAACAATGCCACTTCACTGGGCGGACGCTGCCAGTTTTCACTCGAAAAGGCAAAAACAGTCAAGACCTCAATACCGATTTTTACACAGTACTCGACCAGCGGATCTAAAGACTCTTTGCCCGCCACATGCCCTTGACCCTTTGCCATGCCATGCGCTTTTGCATAGCGGTTGTTACCATCCATAATAATGGCGATGTGCTTGGGCAATACTGCAGGCACAGTCAGGGAATCATCAGGGTTTAGGGGATTTGAAGATACAGGCTCAGTCATAATAATCTTTATCTGATTGTCTTGGTGAATGTGGGTTGCATTAGCCTAGATCTAAGTGAGCAATAGGAACAACATCTCCCTAGCGCTAGCCCTTAAGACATAGGCTCAATACAACCTAATAAGGCAAACCTAGCGAACCACTCACTTGAGCCGGTCCGCTAGGTTTTCTGCAAGGCTGTGCTGTTTTGGGTCATTATCAACCACAGCGGTGCTCATTAGCGTCTCACCAATTAGCTTGGCACAGCTTGCGTGTTATGGCTTGACTTATACTTCCATCAGCTCTTTTTCTTTGGCTTCAAGCTTGCTATCGATGCTTGCGATATATTTGTCAGTGATTTTTTGGATGTCGTCACTGGCGCGGCGCTCGTCATCTTCACTGATTTCTTTTTCTTTAGCCAACTCTTTAATGTCATTAAGCATATCGCGGCGTACGTTGCGAATAGACACACGGCTGTTTTCGGCTTCACCACGGGCAAGCTTTTGCATGTCACGGCGGGTCTCTTCCGTCAATGCAGGCATAGGCACGCGAATCACATCGGCTGTCATTGGGTTTAGACCCAAGTCCGCCTCACGAATTGCTTTGTCTACAGCTTGTACCATTGAGCGCTCAAAAGGCTGAACCAATAGCGTACGTGAGTCTTCAACGTTAACGCTGGCCACTTGGTTTAGCGGCGTATCAGCGCCATAGTAGCTCACCATTACCCCAGATAGCATGCCGGGATGGGCACGGCCAGTACGTACTTTGCTAAAAGCATTCTCTAATGCTTCTAGGGTTTTTTTCATACGGTCTTCACCGTCTTTTTTAATATCATTAATCATAATCTATCCTTTATAGCTAAACAGTTATCAATCAAGCTTGTCCGACTATTTTGAGCCATTAACGGTTTTGAGCCATTAACGATCAAAGTAGCCGGGTTATTATTTAACTCAGTAAAACCAATGGGTGGCTATCAGCGACTTAGTGAAAAACGCGCGTGCCTTCATTTTCACCCATAATTACGTTCAATAACGAATTAGGCTTATTCATATCAAATACTTGTAGCGGCACATTGTGCTCACGGCATAAGGCAATGGCCGTTAAATCCATAACCCCAAGTTTTTGCTCAAGTACTTCATCAAAGGTCAGCGCATCATACTTCTTGGCATCTGCATGCTCACTAGGATCTTTATCGTATACGCCATCCACCTTAGTGGCTTTTAGGATAACGCCCGCTTCAATCTCAATGCCACGTAAGCAAGCGGCGGTATCAGTGGTAAAAAATGGGTTGCCGGTGCCAGCCACAAAGATACACACATCCCCATTTTTTAGATAACGAATGGCATTGCGGCTACTGTAGCTTTCAGTCACCTCACCGATAGGCAGTGCAGACATCAAACGGGTATTAATATTGCGGCGCTCTAGAGCATCACGCATGGCCAGACCATTCATTACGGTCGCCAACATACCCATTTGATCGCCTGTAACACGCCCTACCAACCCCTCTTTTTGAAGTTGGCTGCCACGATATAAGTTGCCGCCGCCCACAACGATACCTACTTGCACCCCCAAACCGCACAAATGAGCAATGGCTAGGCTCATTTTGTCCAGAACGGACGTATCAATTCCCATTCCCAGACCACCAGCTAAGGCTTCTCCTGATAGCTTAAGTAAAATACGTGAATACTGCGGGTTTTTGTCAGACATAAGGCACCTTGCTATATTGTTTGGACCAATTTAGTTACTATGGATTAGGCTTGCATTTTTTGCGACATTTTTGGCTGGCTAAAAGCCGTCTCAAAGCCAAATAAAAACTAAATAGAAGAGTAAATATTCAGCCAAATAAAAAACGAACGAAAAATTAAGCTAAATTCGGTAAAGTTTACCAAAAAACGCTATCTGCTTATAGCGCTATTTTGATACTGGGGCAGTCCATAGCCCGATAAACGGCTGCTGAGCTTGATTTTGCCAAAGCTTCGCAGCTAAAAAATAGGTAACAAGTGCCTTAAGCCAAAGCTTGCACAGCATCATAAGAGGCAAATAAATCATACTCACTGGCCTCATCGATGGTGACCGTCAGCATATCACCAACCTTAACCATCATCATGCCGTTCTGCACGATATTATCGACATATACATGGCCGTCAATCTCAGGGGCATCAGCATAGCTGCGACAAATGGCAATTTGCTCTTCTGTGTCAATCTCATCGACCAATACGGTCATGGTTTTGCCCACTTTTTCTTGCAGTTTTTGCTCAGAGATTTGCTGCTGTACGGCCATAAAGCGCTCGTAACGCTCTTGTTTTATCGCTTCAGGCACTGGATTTGGCAAGTCATTGGCCACCGCACCTTCAATTTCTGAATAAGTAAAGCAGCCCACTCGATCAAGCTTGGCCTGTTTTAACCACTCAAGTAAGTACTCAAAGTCTTCCTCTGTCTCTCCTGGGAATCCGACCACGAAGGTAGAGCGAATCACAATATCGGGATTAATTTCGCGCCATTTTTGAATACGAGCCAGCGTATTTTCACTGTGCGCAGGGCGTTTCATGGCTTTTAGAACGCTTGGACTGGCATGCTGCAAAGGAATGTCCAAATACGGCAGTAAGCCACCGCGATCGCCAGGCTTGGCCATAAGCTCGACCACCTTATCCACATGCGGATAAGGATAGACATAATGTAGACGCACCCAGATACCTACTTTTGCCAATGCTTGACACATGTCAAAAAACTTAGACTTAAGCGGCATACCGTCCCAAAAAGAGGTCTTATATTTTAAATCAACGCCATAAGCTGAGGTGTCTTGTGAGATGACTAAAATCTCTTTCACGCCCGCTTTTTTTAGCGCCATCGCCTCGCCCATTACCTGCTCAATAGGACGTGATACTAAGTCCCCACGTAGGCTTGGAATGATACAAAACGTACAGCGGTGGTTACAGCCCTCTGAGATTTTAAGATAAGCATAGTGACTTGGCGTGAGCTTCACGCCAGCTAAGTCAATCAAATCAATCTTGGGATCATAAGCTTTTTTATCTTGAATAGCCTGAGGCATGGGGGCATGTGTTGATACTGCCGTAATGACTTCGTCATAAGCGTGAGCACCAGTCACTGCCAGTACGGCAGGGTGCATGTCGCGGATTTTTTGCGCATCTTTACCCAAGCAGCCGGTGACAATCACTTTGCCATTTTTATTAAGTGCCTCACCAATGGCATCAAGTGATTCTTGCACTGCAGACTCAATAAAACCACAGGTATTAACGACCACTAAGTCGGCACCATTATAATCTGAGGCAACGCGGTACCCATCACGGGTCAGCTCAGTGATAATGCGCTCACTGTCGACTAAGGCCTTAGGACAGCCCAATGAAACAAAGCCCACTTTTGGCGCCACAGTTTCGGCAGTATGCAGCGACTGCTCAGCGGCTTGCTGAGCACTTTGCTCTATACTGCGATTTTGATTGTGGTTGGCTTTGTGGTGATAAGCACTGGCAGCAGATTGAGTGCTGTCTGACGCTGTTTGAGAATTGATGGACGCACCTGGCACATAGATAGAAACCGTATCGGCTGGGTTTTTGCTTGGCATAGACAAATACTTTTAAGAATAGTGGATTGAAAGAAGATAGGCTGACATAACTGACATGACATTGAGGTAGTGTGCTAACACTAAAATTTTGTGGTGCATTGTACGAATTTTAACACCGCTATACTAGCACGAATGCGTTATTCATATGTTTTTCATCTACTAAACCCAGCGGGATGTGGCATCAAGCAGCCTATATAACCTCTCACCTTGCCTGCTACCCCCTTGGTCATAGTAACGTTATGATTTAGAGCAAAATAGTCAAAAAACAACATTAACAAGACTAGTTATGCACTAAAATAAATCAATATCACCCTTATTTGCACTATTTATGAGCACAAGCTTAGCGGATTGGCTAAGTAAGATGAGCCAATTTGGCGCAAGTTGTGGATTAAGCTGATATAGGACTTGGTACTATTCTTGCACCTTTTATCATAACTCTTATTAAAAGCATATTTATGACCCCCTCAAATACCCTTTTATTACTGCAAAACCTCTATACCGGTGTGCTCTGGGTCGCTGATGATCTGACTATCGAATGGGTAAATGGCCAAATCGAGCAGTTGTTATCGGTCAGTAAGACCCGTCTTATCGGGCTTAATGTACTGCAGCTACTGATGCCCAGTGCCAACGAAAGTGGTGCAGAGCTGAGTGTAGCGGAATTAGCAGAGGCTCAAGACAAGCTGCGTACTCAGTTTCACAATGCTTGTGATTATCGCCAGCCTTTTATTGAATACAGCCGTCATATTCGAGGCGTTATTTATCCTTTATATGTGCATTATAGTGTGACGCCTATCGAGCAAGAGGATCGGGTTTATTTTTTGATTGAGATATGGCAAGGCGACCGTCAAAGCCGGCTAGATAAAGAGCAGCGGCTACAAGAGCAGCACGATGTATCTCGTGAAATGCTACGCTCAGTGGCGCACGAGGTCAAAAACCCATTGGCGGGTATTCGCGGGGCAGCGCAGCTGTTAATTAAGCAAACTCAGCATACTAAATTGCCCTCAGATCAGTTAGGCGAGATGACGCAAGTGGATGCCAAAAAACTGACCACTTATGCCAATATTGTCATCAGCGAAACCGATCGGCTCACCCAGCTTATTGAACAGCTCTTGGGCTCCAATCAATTGCCTGATTTGCAGCAAATAAATATCCACGAGCCGCTAGAGCATGTGCTGCTATTAACACAGACTCAGTATCCTAAAGTCAGCATCCACAGGGATTATGACTTATCGCTACCAGAGCTTACCGCCGATAAAAACCAGCTGATTCAAGTATTTTTGAACTTAGTTAACAATGCGTGTGAGGCGATGCTTGAGCAAGACACCAGTCTGCTTGCTGCTGACTATCAGCCACAGCTTAAAGTTACCACCCGCATTGAGCATCAATACACCATTGGCACAGTGCATCATCGTCAAGTGATTAAAGTGAGTATTGAAGACAATGGCGCCGGCATTGATAGCGATTTAATTGGTCGCATATTTTTTCCTTTAGTGACGGGGCGTGCTAATGGTACGGGGCTTGGACTGGCCTTAGTACAAGAGATTTTGCATAGTCATGAGGGCGCTATTGAGGTGCATTCACAGCCCGGGGATACCCAGTTTAATATTTATTTGCCGCTGCAATTAACACCGAAGGCGGCGCCGGATGCTCACTGATGAGCTGGACTCAAAGCTGCAAATAGAGGATGCCCCCTGCCCCTTAGTTATCCTCTGCAAAAGTTATCCTCTGCAAACTGCCAATTACTTGCTAAATATTCACGACAATGGAAACTCAGACAATGACAACAAAACACAGCTTATGGTTAATCGATGATGATCCTGCTTTAAGACTTATTTTAGAGGACTCCTTTAGTGATGCCGGCTTGCAAGTGCAAGCTTTTAGCAATGCCAAAGGGGCCTGGGCTAGGTTAAATAGTGTATTAAATGGCAGTGAGCCAAAAGACATATTGCCTGATGTGATATTAACTGACATTCGCATGCCGATGATGGATGGACTGTCTTTTAGTCAGTGGATGCACACCAACTTCCCCAGCCTACCTGTCATTATCATGACGGCTCACTCAGACTTAAAATCCGCAGTTGACAGCTATGACACCGGTGCTTTTGAATATCTGCCCAAGCCTTTTGATTTAGATCATGCAATCTGTGTGGTTAAAAAAGCCATTACCACCAATCCGGCAGCGGCCTTAGTAGACAACGCCATAGTGGCAGAAGACTCAGAGGTGCCAAGTGCTGCTTCAGATAAAAAAGAGGCTATGCAGCGCCCTAATACCACGCCGTCATCAGAGATAAAAAAACAACCTGCTACCAAAAAAGGCTCCCCTGTAGCGACTAAAGCCTCAGCGGAAAGCGAATCTACCCCTATCATCGGTCAATCCTCAGCAATGCAAACTGTGTTTCGTGCCATTGGCCGCTTGGCCTCCTCGCCGATTACTGTCTTAATCACCGGGGAGTCAGGCACGGGCAAGGAGCTGGTGGCCGGTGCGCTGCATCAAAACTCACCGCGTCAAAAAAAGCCCTTTATTGCGCTTAATATGGCCGCTATTCCGCACGAGTTAATAGAATCTGAGCTGTTCGGTCATGAAAAAGGGGCATTTACCGGAGCCACCACCTTGCGACATGGCCGCTTTGAGCAGGCCAATGGTGGGACACTGTTTTTGGACGAAATCGGTGACATGCCTTTTAGCACCCAGACTCGGCTGCTGCGGGTCTTGGCCAATGGTGAATTCTTTCGAGTGGGCGGTCAAAAGCCGATTACTGTCGATGTGCGCATCATTGCCGCCACCCACCAAAACCTTGAACAATTGGTGAAAGAAGGCAAGTTTCGTGAAGATTTATTTTATCGCTTAAATGTCATTCGACTGCCGCTACCGCCGCTACGAGCTCGCCCCGATGACATACCTGATTTGGTTGAGTTCTTTATGAGCAAAGCGGCCACTGAGATGAAAACCGATAAAAAACAGCTGACTACAGAGGCGCTACATATTATGCAAGCCTTTGATTGGCCAGGAAATGTACGTCAACTTGAAAATGCTTGCCGCTGGATTACCGTGATGGCCACAGGAGAGAGGCTCGGTGTGGAGGATTTGCCTCCTGATTTAACCGAGTTTGCACAGCACTATCTGGCTCATGCCGCAAACCCTGAAGCACTAGAGGGTCAAGGCCTGCAAACTCTCAGCAACCTGCCAAATAATAGCCCAGGTTTTGCCGCACCCAGCACCACTGCATCTGCGGCGTCTTATACACAAGGCAATTCTCCAAGCTTTGCAGCAACCGTTCAGTCTGATGAGCACCGACAAACCAGCACCGCCTCAGTCACAATCACACCGCCCGCCTTAGTGAACAGCGCCCATAGCTGGCAAGATCAGCTACAAAATTGGGCCCATACCGCTTTACAGCAAGGACAAACCGAAATTTTGCAGCGGGCCACTCCTACATTTGAAAAAATCTTGATTCGCGTGGCGCTTGAATACAGCAAAGGTCGAAAAGGTGAAGCTGCTGACCTACTCGGCTGGGGGCGCAATACCTTAACTCGCAAGATAAAGCTGCTTGGGTTAGAGGGTGATTAATAGAGCGTTTATTGAAAGCCAAAATCGCATAAACGCTATAAAAACTAACGCTGTTTGCGATTTAACCTTAAAAAACGTCGAAAAATAAAAAAAATACTTGCCAAGCGATTTTAAATGTATATAATACACAACCACTGAGAAGCACTAACCCAGTAAGCATTAATTCAAGTTAATGTGATGATAAATGGGGCTGTGGCGGAATTGGTAGACGCACCAGATTTAGGTTCTGGCGCCGAGAGGTGTGAGAGTTCGAGTCTCTCTAGCCCCACCATTTATCCGGTTAGTTGTTCTTAGACCAAATATTAAATAAAAGACCCGCCTTAAAGCGGGTTTTTTATTGGCTACGGTTTTTATTGGCTATATGTAGGCCTCAGCGCCCAAATCGATTAATCTGATTAAAATTGATTATTTTTTAATATCGGCTGATAAAAAATACTTGCCAAGCGATTTTAAATGTATATAATACACAACCACTGAGAAGCACTAACCCAGTAAGCATTAATTTAAGTTAATGTGATGATAAATGGGGCTGTGGCGGAATTGGTAGACGCACCAGATTTAGGTTCTGGCGCCGAGAGGTGTGAGAGTTCGAGTCTCTCCAGCCCCACCATTTATCCGGTTAGTTGTTCTTAGACCAAATATTAAATAAAAGACCCGCTTTTAAAGCGGGTTTTTTATTGTCTGAAATTTAAACCTAATATAAGGGGATTAAGGGGATAAGGGCGACGCTACCTCGCTACTGTATTGTCTTATTCGCACTGTCGTCGCCGCGCTCATAAAGCTAAACCACCAACTTCTTTTCCTCTAAACTCTTAAATATTTTATACTCAACTTCAGAGGCATCACTATCTGTCTCATAATGGTAAGTGGCGGGTGTATTACCACTGATAAAGTAAACAATAATGGTACTGCCTTCACGAGATAATCTGCTGATATCATGAATATTTATAGTATCGCTTTGTACGACCAAGAACATAATTAGCGCCTTTTTTAGGATGACATTTTATTTTAAAGTTAATTTTCAAACGGACAGAAGATATCTATTTGCTCGATTATAGCGCATGTTGCGCTTGTTCTAATACCTCAATCACACAATCCATACTGTTAGGCCTTTGCTGGCTGTGCTTGATAAGTAGCCGATCGATTAACGATTGCCAATGCTGATATTGGCTCGGTAGCAAAGGCACAGGCGTTTGACAGTGTGCCACAGCCCACAGCCTCGATGAATGCCGCAGATCTTGAGCCTTAGCAACGGTAAAAGGCCTACTGCCGACCAGCATCTCATATAGCATGATCCCAAAAGCATAGACATCACTTTGAACTGAAACAGGCTGCCCCTGCCAGCATTCTGGGGCTAAATAGGCAGCGGTTCCTCTAGGATGATTTTGCATGACACTCAGTGCAGCCTTATCATTAACACTGTTATTAAGGCTATTATTAATAACGCTGCTATCATCAAAAAGTGGCCGATCAATGGCTTGCGCATAGGCCAAGTCTATCATGACAACCTGCCAGTCAGAGGCAGCATCTGGTCTTTTGTGTTTCGGCATAGCCATCAAAAAATTGCTGGGCTTGATATCCCCATGGATCCATCCGGCCTGATGCAAGCTTGCGATACTTTTTGCCACACTTAAAATCAGTTGCAGCTTTTGAAGCTCTGTTAGCGACTGAGTGACTAAATAATCTTTTATACTACCCTGCTCAAAATACGGCATAACCAAACCGCTAAGCTGCCACCACTCATCTTGTATCTGAATGGTGCATACTTTTATAAATTGATAGGGCATTAAGCTTTGATTCAATACACTTAGCCGCTGTAGCTGTTTTATATGAGCCATCTCAACATCTAGACTTGAGTCAGTGCTTGTAGATAGCGGCTGCAACTGCCATTTAATCATATAAACGCCATTTTTATACTCCACCTGAGTCATGCCTTGGTAGCAAGGCGTATCTGACGCAGACGCCTCATAACCCAAACGTCGCGCTTTAAGCGGGACATATCCTTGCTGGGTAAGCTCACCATCTACTCGCTGTAGTATAAGCGGTACTGTATTATCGCTGATAAAGGGTATAACTTGCAGAGTTGACATGGGTTTTGGCAGTTAAATGAAAGAGTAATTGATAACGGGCTAAGTTCACTGTGTCATGGGTTATGGCTTGCATTCACTAGCCTTTACTGGCACTATTTTTGACTCTAGGCTTGTTACTTATAATGATAATTGGATAGGGCTGAGTCAGCATGGCAAATTCTGTAAATACGCTTACCTTGGATGATACTTTAACTCACTTACTGACTGAATTTTTAAAACAACACATTATCCCCTCGCTTGAAATCGATCCAAACCAACTGGCTTATCGCTGGGTTGGTGGTATGACAGGACGACTTGAGCCTATCCAGGTTAGCTCCGCGCTGTCTTTAGACGATTTAATCGGTATTGACACTCAAAAAACAAAAATAATCCAAAATACCAAGCAGTTTTTGGCCGGCTATCCCGCCAACCATGTCCTAATGACAGGTACTCGAGGCGCAGGCAAGTCTTCCATAATTCGCGCACTACTAAATCAGTTTAAAGACCAAGGTCTGCGCATGATTGAAGTCTCTCGTGACGATTTACAAGTACTGGACAAAATTCGTCAGGCCATTAATGAGCTGCCTGAGGACACCTCGTGCCGTTACATCGTTTATTGTGATGACTTAGCCTTTAATGGGCAAGACGAGAACTACCGTACTTTAAAAAGCGTGCTTGATGGTGCGCTCGACTCTGAGCAGGACAAGCTATTGGTTTATGCCACCAGTAACCGCCGCCATTTGCTGCCTCAGCTGATGAAAGACAATGTTAATATCTATGATGGCCAGACCGATGAGGTTAACCCTTACGAGACCATTGATGAAACTGTCTCTTTGTCTGACCGCTTTGGCCTATGGCTGTCATTTTATCCAATGAATCAAGAGACTTACTTAAATATCGTCGCCCACTATCTGCAAGCTGAGGGCATTGAGTGGTCAGATGAGATACGCGGGCAGGCTCTATTATGGTCTTCAAGCCGCGGTGGTCGCTCAGGACGTGTGGCTTATCAATTCTCTCGGCACTGGATAGGTCAGCTGTTATTAAATCAAGGCAACGAGTAAATCAAGGTAACGACTAAATCAAGGCAAGTGTTAAATCAAAGCTGTTATTAAATCCAGGTAAGTTATCCTAAAGCTGTTTACGTGGGCAGCTGACGAACCCCATCACTGTCCACCAAAAAACGCATAAAATCACGCGCCAGCCACAGCTTGCCTTGATAATACTGCCCCACCTCTAAGCGGATATCCGCCATATTAGGTGCTTTACTCTCAGGGTCATCATAACTGTGATAACGGGCACTAAAATGTGTCAAAATCAATGCCGGCAACTGCATCGCCTGCGCAAATTGAGCAATACACTTAGCTGTGGTGTGCATCGGATCAAAGCCATCAGGTCGTGACATGATTTTGTCTCTGACACTCTGAGTATAGGTTGCCTCATGGATGAGCACATTGGCACCTTGTACTGCTTGTTGCAATAATTCTGGGGTGTCATTATCCCCACCAACAACCACTTTTAACTGCTGACTCTCACGGTAAGTATACTCTACAGAGACCAGCTTGCGACCATCTTCCAACATCACATCCTGCCCTGCCTGCAGCTGACCCCAGGCAGCAGTAGCCGCAATGCCCTGCTGTTTTAATTTATGAGTATTGAGTTTAAGACTCTGCACCACTTGAGTTATCACAAAGCCATATGAGGCAACCCGATGTGATAGCTTAACGATTTCAATCTCAAGCTTATGCGCTGCAGATAACTGTAAGACAACGGGGTTAGCTACGCTCTGATCTGCGCACACCTTATCTTCTATGGCCACAAAATCAATATCATAGGGCAAATACAAATCTGTAGTGGATTGCACTGCCTGTATCAAGGTTAAAATAGCCTTAGGAGCAATAAGGGTCAGCGGCGCTGTGCGTCCCGACATCGCCATACTTGCAAGCAGCCCAGGCAAGCCATAACAGTGATCACCATGCACATGGGTGATACAGATAGCCGCTAAGTGCCTAACACTCAGCTTAGTGTGTAATAATTGATGCTGGGTAGCCTCGCCACAATCTATCAAGACCCAAGGCTTTTTACTGCCGCTTTGTTGCGCACTGTTTGCGGCGTAAGGGTTGAGGCATTCAATGGCTAAGGCTGTGACATTACGCTTTTTTGTGGGGATGCCTGCCGAGGTGCCCAAGAAGGTAAACTGTAGCATGATTAACCCTATACCTGCGACCCTAATAGATGCTCATTATTTAAGGGAGGTATGCCAGCGGTGCGTTTAAAGGCCAGCATGGTGCACGTAAAGCGCTGCACTATTTGCTGATTTTGATTAAAGGTATTAATTTGTACCACCACCATGCCACGGTCTGGTTTAGATTTGGACGCTTTAATGTCAACAACCTCCGCTTCAATATGCAAGATATCATTCGGATAAGTTGGCGCCGGCCAACTAATCTGTGCCCCAGCGCCAATCAAACCGGTAGCAATAGGAATGGTCTGCACCATTAAACGCATGGTAACCCCAGCAGTCTGCCACCCACTGGCGACCAAAGTGCCAAAAAACGTATCCCGAGCCCGCTCATTGTCTAAATGATAGGGCTGGGGATCATAATCCTTGGCAAAATCTTTAATCTCAGCCTCGCTGAGGGATGCCTCACCACTTATCCATTTGTCGCCCACCTTTAAATCCTCTAAATACAGCTGTTGTACCATGACCTGTCTCCCAAAATGATGACTAATGACTTATGATTGCTTAAATATTCGGGTGATAAAAAAACCCCATGTTTAAAATAACATAGGGTCTTTTATTAAGCTATGACGTGCCAGTTTTGATAAATCTTATCGTTTGAGCACAATAAGACAAGACTTAGGCATCATACGGGTCGCGTAGCACGATGGTTTCATCACGGTCAGGACCAGTTGAGATAATATCGACAGGGCAATCAATTAACTGCTCAATACGCTTGATATACGCTTTGGCTTCCTCTGGTAGATCATCATAGTTAGTAATGCCTACAGTTGAGCCTTTCCAGCCTGGTAACGTCTCATATTTTGGCGTTACCGTCTCATAAAACTCACCGTCATGGGCAGCAGCAAACTCAGATTCAGGGATATCATAACCCACACCAATACGGATTTCATCCAAACCATCTAACACATCAAGCTTGGTCAAGCAGATACCTGATAGTGAATTTAATACGACAGCACGGCGTAGGGCTTCGGCATCAAACCAACCACAGCGGCGGGCACGACCTGTCGTTGCACCAAATTCATGACCCACTTTGGCCAAATGCGCACCCACATCATCGAACAATTCAGTTGGGAATGGACCACTACCCACACGAGTGGTATAAGCCTTGGTAATACCCAAAACGTAGTCTAAGTATAAAGGACCAATACCCGTACCCGTCGATACACCACCGGCAGTTACGCTTGAGCTGGTTACGAACGGATAAGTACCGTGGTCGATATCAAGTAACGTACCTTGAGCACCCTCAAACATTAGGTTTTTGCCAGCCAGACGCAATTGATTTAGGGCTTCAGTCACATCACAAACCAGCTCTTTTAGCTCATCACGCCACTGCTGGCATAGGGCAAAAGTGGTATCAAAGTCGATGGCATCCACTTTGTAATACTGAGTCAATTGGAAATTGTGGTATTCAATTAAGTTGCGTAGTTTTTCTTCTAAATCTGGGCGGAACAAATCAGCCAGCTTGATGGCACGGCGTGCCACTTTGTCCTCATAAGCAGGACCGATACCACGACCTGTCGTACCAATTTTACCAGAACCACGCTTAGCTTCACGAGCTTGGTCAAGTGCAATGTGGTAAGGCATGATTAATGGACAGTTTGGTGAGATTTTTAGACGCTCACGAACTGGCACGTTATTGTCTTCAAGTTCTTTCATCTCGATAAGTAGCGCCTCTGGTGACAACACCACGCCATTACCGATAAAGCACGTCACGTCATCACGCAAAATACCTGATGGAATTAAGTGTAGAACTGTTTTTTTGCCGTCTACCACCAAAGTGTGACCCGCATTGTGACCGCCTTGGAAGCGGGCTACAGCAGAAGCTTTTTCGGTAAGCAAGTCAACAATCTTGCCTTTACCTTCATCGCCCCATTGGCTACCTAGTACTACAACATTCTTTCCCATAACTGATCCTTAACCACTCGTATTGAACTGTAAAAATTAAATTGCGTCATTGTGGCGCACTTAGTTTAAAACCCAAAACCTATCTACGCCCTGCTGCGTCTACGCTGCAAGAGCAGATAAATTATACGGCCCGTAAAACCCACTCACCATCTTCTAAAATTAGTTTGTGTGTCACATTATTGGGAGCATCTTCACTGCTTAAAGGACGCACCACTCGGTGACCTAGATCACGTAACTCTGCAATCTTGGTCGTTAAATCTTTTGCCAACTTCTCATTGTCATCACTGCGCACACCTTGCATATCTGCGAAGCTTACTAAAACTAGCTTAGATTCATTTAAGCTAATAAAGCGCTGCAAACGGGTCACCTCTAAGCTAAAGCCCGTGGCACTACGTGAGGGTAGTTCTTCGGCAATAGCTGTAGACGCCTGACTCGCAGCATCAAAGCCTTCACCATTAAAACGACCACCACGTACCACCGCCTGTGACTCGTTTTCAAAGTAGGCATTAAAAACAATGCCAGTGTGATAATGGTATCCAAGCTCTGTGATGTCTACGCTGACATTGCTTTGATACGTATTCTTGATATGAGCAACCATGGCCTGCACTTCTTGCACGGCCTTGATAATCGCTTTATCTTGCGTTGCCGTCTGCGATAAGGCCTGCTTAAGCGCATTCATATCATGGCCATATACGGCCAATTGATAAAAGTCATTGCCCATCGGCAGCTCAGCACAGACCTGCTTTAATTCAGGCAGAGCTTTATTGGCATATAAATTCATCAGTACCGAAGCGTCATTTTCTGACAAGCCAGCAAGCTCTTTTAAACGCGCAAAAATAGCCACATGTCCTATGTCTATGTGTAAGTGTTTTTTTAGATTGAGATTATTAATGAGGCAATACAGCACATCAATCAGCTCAATATCAGCATCTAAGCTGTCACTACCAAAGATTTCTGCCCCTAATTGTAGCGGTGTACGTGAGCCAAACAAACCATCTGGTAAAGTGCGTATAACGTGGCCGGCATAGCAGTATCTGGCAATTTTATTGGCTTTGCCCATCTTATTTAAGTGAGCATCAATACGCAAAATCTGCGGTGTAATATCAGCACGCACCCCCATCAATCGGCCCGATAGCTGATCAATGATTTTAAAGGTTTGACGCTTTAAGTCCTCTGATGCGTTACCCAGTAAGGACTCGGTAAACTCAATCATAGGTGGACAAATTAGCTCATAACCACGGCTGACCAACAGCCGAGTTAACTTGTAACGCAGCCATTCTTGTTTTTGTGCCTCTTCAGACAATAAATCACTGACCCCATCTGGTAATAACCAAATGTTATCGATGTCTGCCACATGGGACAATTTATCTGAAGATTGACGTTGATCGTTATTGGAGGTTGTAGAACTGTCAGACACAAGTAATCCTTGTTTGGAGGCGACACTCATCATTTAAGCAGTTTAGCCATTACCAAATCGTTAGTTAAAGTGTATTAGTAATCGAGATATTGAGAACACAAACCATTGAAAACAGAGCACTTAATCTTGCTAGACGCTTTTTACTAAGGCTGTTTTTAATGTAGCACATTTTTTCACTGAGCACACAATTAAACGGCGTACACCGTTTTGCTGTGAGTTATTATATCTTTTTTATGATGTCTTTTTTAAGTGGGTCTAATACGACCTGCCTAGGATTAGGATACTTCTGCCACTCTCATGCGAGCGCTTTAGAGGTCTAAACGCAGACTACAGCGGCTATTTTAACACGTTTTTATGATAATTAGGACGCTTAAAGTATCTAATAAGGCGATTTTTTGTGTTATTAAGTCTAGCATAGCTGACCGCTTTCGCCTAGACAAAGCCTTAATTAATGTCACAAATAGCCACAACAAAATAGGTCTTTTTTGTCCGGTGCTAAGTGACCCATTTAGACAGCTTGTGAGCATAAATATTTAAGGTCATGGTTACTAACAAGAGCTTTGACTAAGATCAGCTCATCTTAACTGTATTTTATTTTTCGGCGCTATGCTTTACTCAGATGCAGCTGGTTTGTTACCGGCTTAAACAGATTTGAGGCCCCTGAATGTGTTACTATTTCATTGTGCTAAGCTGCTGATTTATAGGCTCATAATAACGGCATAATCAGCAATAGCCCCCTATGTTAAACCTTGTGTATTATTTGTGGTCGTAGGCTGCTACATACCTTTATGTCATTGTGCAGCCATAGCCGCCTTATGAGTAGGCACATAATGTGCCCACTCAAGATTACTCTGAGATTCTTATATGTCATCACATCACCCCGATCCTAAACTTAACCAGAGAAATGTGCTGGGCACAGCGCTTGCCAGCTGCTGCTTTGACCCCATTACTGGCTATTATCGCAATGGCTTTTGTCATACCGGCCCTCAAGATATTGGCCAGCACACCGTATGCGCGAAAATGACCGCAGAATTTTTAAGCTTTTCGGCCAAAACAGGCAATGACTTAATCACACCTGTACCTGAATTTGGGTTTCCAGGATTAAAACCGGGAGATTATTGGTGTCTTTGTGCACTACGTTGGCTGGATGCTTTAGACCATGATATGGCGCCCAAAATTAAGCTTGAGGCCTGTCATGAAAGCTTACTAGAATTGGTGAGTATAGATACCTTAAAAAAATATGCTTTATAAAGTATTGCCGGTATTAAAACCACAGCTATATTAAAACCGCATTTTTGTTAACCCAGCCATGAGACTGTAGTATGTCAGATCTGAGAACTAAAGAAGAGCAACAAGCTCTCGCCTTTATGTCCCCCACTATGCCGGTATATGACCCTGATGCTGAGCGCGTGGAAGATTTTGAACGCTCAGGGATTAATGAGATTGTTAACTGCTGTGTCTATTCACGCAAAACAGGCCTATTTATCGAGAAGATCGACTTAGATGAGGTCAGTAGAACACTGGCCAATAAGGGTCAGTTTATTTGGTTGGGCTTATATGATCCCAGTATTGAAACCATTGAAGCGGTTCAAAAGGCTTTTGATATTCATGAGCTGGCGTTAGAAGATGCGTTTAATGAAAACCAACGTGCAAAAATTGAGACCTACGGTAATGAATCACTATTTGTGGTAGTGCGTACCGCGTATCTTGCCAATAATCACATTCACTATGGCACCACCTCCATGTTTATGGGCAGCAATTACATTATTACCATACGTACTGGGGCATCAAACTCGTACGCACCGGTACGTGCTTACTGCCATCGCCGCCCTGAGAAGATGTCTATGGGACCGGTATTTGTGCTACATGCTGTACTGGATTATGTGGTGGACAGCTACCTGCCGATTACTGACAGCTTAGGCGAATACTTACGTGAGCAAGAGCGTAATATCTTTTCTTATAAATTTAGCAAAGAGATTTTGCAAAGCTTGTACATCTTAAAGTCGCAGCTGGTACATATGCGAGCCGTTATGTTGCCGGTGCAAGACATCTGTAACTTCTTTATTAATCATAAAAAAAATGAGCTGGTTTCTGTTTTCCCCAGTATAGCCAAGCCCTACTTTAGAGATGTCAATGATCATCTACTGCGCGCGATAGATGCGGTCAATGGACTAAATGAGATGCTCAGTGTGGCGATGGATACCTATATGGCCATGGTCAATATGGGGCAGAATGAGGTGGTACGTAAACTGGCAGCTTGGGCCGGTATCTTAGCGGTACCGACAGCCGTGGCAGGAATATACGGTATGAACTTCGATGTTATGCCTGAACTACATTATCAATATGCTTACTTTGTAGTACTTGCCGTTATTTTAACCACCTGTGTGGTGTTATATCGCCAGTTTCGTAAATCCGGTTGGCTCTAGACAGAGTATTCAAAACAACGCTATGCTAAGGCCATATACCTAAGAGGCTGACTTTGTAGTAAAGCCCATAGCGAATTTTTTATCACCGGTCGCCGTAAAACCACCCACTTCAGGGGGTGGATATAAGGCGACACACACTGTCGTGATCAGTACTTAAAGTATTGCAAGTTAAAATTAACCTCGCCATACTAACCCTATGAAAACCCTCAAGCTACGCATCAAAGACAAACATGCAAACCAGCTAAACAAACTAGCTGGGAGTGTTAACTATGCGTGGAACTATGTTAATGCGTTAAGCTTTGAGCATTTAAGACGCACAGGTAAGTACTTTTCAGCCTATGATTTAAGCCAATACACCAAAGGCAGTGGAGAGTATTTAGGATTGCACTCGCAAACTTTGCAAGCCATCAACGAAACTCATGCCAAATCTCGTAAACAGTTTAAAAAAGCCAAACTCAATTGGCGCACCAACCGTGTGGATGCCAAACGTAAATCGCTTGGTTGGATACCTTTTAAAAAGTCTGCTATCAAGTATCTACATACAAGACAGACAGGCAAAAAGGCACTTAAATCAACCATACAGCTATCGCTCTGTAAAGGTCAAAAGCTTATCATAGACGTATTCGATAGCTACAATTTGTCTTTGTATCAAATCAATACGCTTGAGATAGTGCAAGACAGCCGTAATCGTTGGTATGCCTGTATTACCGTCAAAGATTTTCCTAGACAAGCAATTGGCAAAGGCAGTGTTGGTATTGACTTAGGCTTAAAGCAGTCTGCTACCACCTCAAACGGTGACAAGCTAACTATTAAGCAGACTCAAAAATGGGCTAATAAATTAGCAGTCGCCCAGCGTGCAAATAATAAAAAGCGGGTGAAAGCAATACATGCCAAAATCAAAAACTCAAGATTAGATGCCATACACAAATTCACCACCCAATTAGTTAAGGATAATGCTTTAATTGTGGTTGGTGATGTTAAATCACGCTCATTTACCAATTCGATGACCAACCTAGCTAAATCAACATACGATGCAGGATGGTTTGAACTCAAAAGACAACTGGAATATAAATGCAAGTATGCAGGTTGTCAGCTTGAGATAGTGAATGAGAGTTACACTACCCAAACCTGTTCGTGCTGTCTTAAAATAAGTGATAGTAGTCCAAAAGGTAGAGCAGGTCTTGGAATAAGAGGATGGAGGTGTGCTGAGTGTGGCACATGGCATGATAGAGATATCAATGCCGCTAAGAACATCCTTGCGGTCGGGCTTGACCGTCTAGTTGTAGGAATCCCCTCGGTTTAGCGAGGGGAGGAAGTCAATTAAACTCTGTGTTTACTCACTTAGCTTATTCGGCTTCTTCTGCGTCAGCTTATACACATTGTCTTCGGGTCGACCATACTGACTGGCCGTCCAGGTCAATAAAAATACTGCGGTACTTAGAATAAAAATCGACACGGTAATGGTCAACAGTAACCATAAGTGGAAAGTATCTGATACTGCCTGCACATCGACTACCAAATGTCGAGATAAGGCCGTGATGGCAATATAAATCAAAAACTGCACCGGCAAACGATGGGTCTTAAAATAAATGCCAATCATAGCCAACAGCTCAAGATAAATAAACAGCATTAGGATATCTTTTAAATCGGCTTTACCGCCTTGAACAATACTCACAAACTCCGCACCCGCAGCCCAGATAATCACAAAACCGATGACCAATAGTGCCAAATAATGACTGATATCAATCATAAGTATACCTATTGACTGTACTTTATGCTGCCAGCTGTTATCTGGGTGCGGGGAACTCATCGGCAAACTCTCCTTAAGCCTTTTATCTTTATTAAAATAATTTCAGCCTGGGTAATATGAGCAATAAACGCTAACTGCTGGGAATATCCCAGCAATTAGCATGGGTTCATGCAAGTATAACGGGCAGTATTACCCATTCACCTAACTTTCTTAAACCACAGAACTCTATTAGGCCTGAGCTGCTTTTTCAGCCGCTTCAACTGTCTGACGAATCAACGTATTAATGGTCATTGGACCTACCCCACCTGGAACTGGGGTGTAGGCTGCTGCAATTGACTCAATACCTTTAAGCTCGATGTCACCTACCCCACCATCCTCAGTCGGATGAAAACCAGCATCTACCACAATGGCACCAGGCTTGATCCAGTCTTTTTTGATCAGCTCTGGTACGCCAACGGCACCAACCAGGATATCTGCACGACCCACATGCTCTTCTAAATTTTGCGTTTTTGAATGACAGATAGTGACGGTGCAATTGGCATTTAATAGCATCTGCGCCATTGGTTTACCCAAAATAGCACTGCGGCCAACCACTACTGCATTTTTACCTGCAAATTCGATGCCATTTTTTAAGAAATAGCGCTCAAGTAAATACATAATGCCTTGAGGGGTACATGATCCGTAAGCAGGCTCACCCATGCTCATACGGCCAAAACCGAGCGAAGTTACGCCATCCACATCTTTATTTAAGTCAATGGCGTCGAAGCAAGCACGTTCATCAATCTGCTCAGGAACCGGATGCTGAAGCAAAATACCATGGACATCAGGGTTGTTATTTAGCTCATCAATCTTGGCCAATAGCTGCTCGGTAGTGGTACTCGCTGGCATCTCAACACGGATAGACTCCATACCCACACGCTTACAAGCATTGCCCTTCATACGTACATAAGTGGCAGAGGCGGGATCATCACCAACTAAAATGGTGGCTAAGATAGGTGTGCGGCCAGTTTTTTTGATAACAGCAGCAACGCGCTGGCTTAACTCTGTCTCAATTTGTTTTGCAAGTGCTTTACCATCAAGGCGTGTGGCAGTAGCATCATTCATTTTTGGCTCCATCATCTCAAAATTTAAGAGGTAGTTTAAGGGACACAATCAATCATTTTAAAAGCAGCCCTTTATGGGGCAGCTTTCTGCAATATTGTAACCTATGAGCGTCAAATAATCCGCCCAGTTTGCCATAAACCCTATAAAATTCTCCCTTAAAGTCACTAATAAAAATTAGTTGGCTTATCTCAGCTTTATGCTTATTTCTGGCATTAAAAATAAGCTCAGACATATCCCTTTTTATGGTTTAAACACAGCTGATTGCCTATATCGCTTGGTTAAAAGCCATTTTTTTAGGTCAAATAGCAAAAATGTGCCGGAATAATCACTATTTTTGCAAAATACAGCCAACATAGCTTGTATTTTTAATTTTTTTTGGTATTATAGGTCACCTCAAATGGCTGGGTGGCAGAGTGGTTATGCAGCGGATTGCAAATCCGTGGACGCCGGTTCGATTCCGACCTCAGCCTCCAATTTTGATCTTAAACTTTTAACAAGTTAAAGAAAAAAAGTGTTGACGAATATTAATTTTATGATAATATACGCGCACTTACAGAGTTCTCTACTAAGGACTCAAGTATCACAAGTTTTGCCCGGGTGGTGAAATTGGTAGACACAAGGGATTTAAAATCCCTCGCTAGCAATAGCGTGCCGGTTCAAGTCCGGCTCCGGGTACCATATTAAGTACGACGAAAAAGGCTTCCAAGCAATTGGAAGCCTTTTTTGTTTTGAGTAAAATTTTAGAAGATAACTGCTTTGCTAAACTACTATATAACCTCTTCCTACATACTATTAGTCAAATACAGCTTATAGAAAATATATAACAGACTAAAAAGTTCTTAATGACACTCACTAACTTTCATAACTTATGAGTAAGTTTTGTACACTACTTCAACACCATAATTAAGACAGTCCAAATCAAAGTTTACTGTAAAATATTTATATTTAGTAAACAAGTATACACTGTTGTTGACAATATCTATTTAGAAGAGCTATATTTCTCTGAGGCGCTGTTCCACAAAGGATGACGCCTTAAAGAAAACATAGCTCTTCTTTAAAAAAATTGTTTCACCAGGCTAGAAAACTCAAATGTATTTTGAAGTCTAATCTACTTGGGAATATGTTTTTATATATTGTACATGAAGTACATTAATAGAAGAGTCAATAAAAATGACCATGGAAGGAATTTTATGTCTACTGAAGAAATAGGTAACAAATTAACTGCAAGTCAACAAGTAACGAGTTGGTTGCAAGATTTTGAGCAGGCTTTAAGCTCAAACAACCCAAATAAAGCAGCTGAACTTTTCGAAAAAGATGGCTTTTGGCGAGATTTAATTTCATTCACTTGGAATATTAAGACTCTAGAAGGACAAGAAGAAATTAAAGAAATGCTCTCAGCTGTTTTAGAGAATACTGAACCCCATAATTGGCAGCTTACAGAAGAGGCGGTGGAAACTAACGGAATTATAGAAGCCTGGATATCCTTTGAAACTAAGGTCGCAAAGGGTTATGGTCATCTAAGATTACGTAATGAAAAGGCTTGGACCCTATTAACCACCATGGTTGAATTAAAAGAGTTTCCTGAAAAACGTAGAAAACTACGTCCAAAAGGTGCTGAGCACGGTGCAAATCCCAATCGTGTAACTTGGCAAGAGAAACGTAAGGCTGAGCAAGAAAATCTTGGTTATAGCGAACAGCCTTATTGCCTAATCATTGGTGGTGGTCAAGGCGGTATAGGATTAGGAGCTCGATTAAGACAACTCGAAGTCCCAACAATTATTATCGATAAGCAGCCTAGACCAGGTGATACTTGGCGTAATCGTTATAAGTCCTTATGTTTACATGACCCAATTTGGTATGATCACATGCCATACCTTCCTTTTCCTGATAACTGGCCAATTTTTACCCCAAAAGATAAAATCGGGGATTGGCTAGAAATGTATACTAAAGTAATGGAATTAAACTATTGGGGATCGACTGAGTGTATTAGTGCGGAATTCAATGAAGAATCAAAGCAATGGACCGTAGTAGTTGATCGAGAAGGTGAACGCTTAACCTTGTATCCTAAACAATTGGTTTTGGCCACTGGTATGTCAGGTATACCGAATATTCCTGATATTCCCGGTATGCAAGATTTTGAGGGAGAACAACATCATTCTAGCCAGCATCCTGGTGGAGAAGCTTACCGAGGTAAAAAATGTATTGTTTTAGGTGCAAACAACTCAGCACATGATATTTGTGCCGCTCTTTGGGAGAATGGTGCAGATGTTACTATGATACAGCGATCATCAACTCATATTATAAAATCTAATACTTTAATGGCTGAAGTACTAGGCGATTTATACTCTGAAGAAGCTATAGAAAAAGGGATGACTACCTACAAAGCTGATTTAACTTTTGGCTCTATTCCTTTTAAAATTATGCCAGAAATTCACAAGCCTATTTATCGGAAAGTAGCAGAAATTGATGCCGACTTTTATAAGAAGTTGAAAGAGGCAGGATTTATGCTCGACTTTGGTGATGATGATAGCGGCATGTTCATGAAATATTTACGTCGAGGTTCCGGTTACTATATTGATGTTGGTGCTTCTGATCTTGTAGCAGAAGGAAAGATTAAGCTTAAACCTAATACAACAATTGATCATATTAAAACTAATTCAGTAGTGCTTACTGATGGAACAGAGCTTGACGCAGATCTAATTGTATATGCTACTGGATTTGGTTCAATGAACGGTTGGGCAGCCAAAATAATCTCACAAGAGGTGGCTGATAAAGTGGGTAAATGTTGGGGACTAGGCTCTAATACTACGAAGGATCCTGGACCTTGGGAAGGAGAATTAAGAAACATGTGGAAACCAACTCAGCAAGAAGCATTATGGTTTCATGGTGGCAACCTTCACCAGTCTAGACACTACTCACAATATTTATCTTTGCAGTTAAAAGCAAGAAAGGAAGGATTAGAGACTCCTGTATATGGCTTACAAGAGGTACATCATTTAAATTAAATTGTATATAACAGTAATCCGAATCGAAAAAGGCTTCCAAGCAATTGGAAGCCTTTTTTGTTTGCAGTGAGTTTGTCTTACTTATTAAAATAAACATTTCTAAATAAGTGTTAATAAACTAAAAAAGCCCCTATTCCAAAATTTGCCAATTACAGCAGCTTTAGAAATAGGAGCTTTTTAATTCATAGCGCAAAATAGCTATCTACCGCTACGATAAGCACTAACCTTAACTTAGATTAATCGTAATCAATAGTCACTGTGGCTATCGACCTCACCTCACCTGCAGTCACCACACGATCGGTTTGGTAATAACGGGCTACCATTGGCAGTGTATAGCTTATGGTTTGACTGGCATTAAGTGTACCAAGGCTTAGCGGCTCGCCCTTGGCAATAACTTTATCAGCCTTATTGTACTTAGAGACCAGTTGCGTACCCACCCCTTTTGCTTGTGTATTAGTAGGAGCAATATTTTTTAGAACACTATTGTTGTTATTAGCAGTTTCATAGTCAAAGCTGACACTAATTTTATCAGGTGTCTGAATGTTTTTACCCCCATTACACAAGATATTGATATCAAAGGCCTGCTCGCCTTGGGTAGAGCCCACACCTTTAAAGTCTGTATTCTTCATTGTGGGTAACTGAACCACTTTATTGGCATTACTTTTTATCTCACAAGAAGAAGAGGTAATTGTAATGGTATCACCAGTAACAGTACTGGTTAGAATGGGTTTTTCAGGATAACCATCAAGGTAATAACTACTGTATAGACCTTGCGCTAGGCTGCCTGTACCAGTAGCCTCGCCCGTCTTAACAATTTCAATAACAAAGTACCCTTCACCTAAAGAGTATCTTGTATTCCTATTTAAACTTGAAGAATAAGGGTAATATCCCGAAAAACCATCTCCACCTATCAACTCTCGATACAAGCGAATACCAATACCTGGTACGTTAGTCTTATATATACTAGGCTGCATCGCAAGCCCCTGATTATTCAAGATAACTGCCTTTACTGTGCCCCCACTCCAATAGTCACAAACCATTTGAGAGTTAGGATTAGCAGGTATATTAACGCGCCGAGTGTATAAAACTTTACCCACTGGGTCGTTCGGCTTAGCTACTACCTTACCAATGGCCATATTAATATTTACCGTAGTAAAGCCATAGCTTAAAGAACAGCCTGCCTGCGCTTGGGTTGCACCAAGGCTACAGCCCACAAGTACAGCCGCTGCCAAGAAGTAGCTCTTACAATCCATGACATACCCCTTCTAGGGTAATCATTGATTGGGTTTTATCTTTGGCTAAATTGGTTATATCATACGCCATTTGACACTGCTCATTTTGTTCATCACCCCATTTAACGGTGATGGTATCAGATAACTTTGGTGTCCGTAAGTATACCAAGCTTCCTTGAGCAACTATACCAATATGTTCATCGTTTGAGTCAACAACATCTGCACCAAAAGGCAGTGTATTTCCTTTGTCATCAACAGTATTGATGTATATGGCTTTACCTAATTTGGTTAAAAAATCTACCTTAGTCACTGAGCCTTCATACGGAGCGACTCGTTGACTTGCACCCTCAAGCTCTACATCATCGGACATGCCTACGGTATCTAATGATACATCGTTAATACGATAAGGAGTAACGTAAGGGATAACTGCATAGCCGGATTTATTAATGGTAAGCTGATCGGTGTTATTCACTTTAGCACCTTCAGCACCTGGTGCATAAACCAATACCATGGTTCTTCCCTGATCAGGACCAAATACCACACCCTCGGGGTGTACCACTATGTTACCTCCAGCAGACAGCCCCAGTTGTTGATAGCCATCGGCCATAGAGTAAGTACCTGATAAGGTAGTATAATTACTGCGATACTGAGCATTGGTATTTAAGCTTGGGTTTTCGCCATAGTCAGTAGATAACGTAGCACCATAGCTTGCTCTGTTGCCAAGCGAGCCATTGACACCGACTGTGGTATTGTCTTGAGTGATGTATGAGTTAAGAGTAACTGCACTGCGTTTGATTGATAATGGCAGTGACAAGGTCAACATGTATTCAGTATCGTCGATAACTTTGCCTGATGTGGCATTTTCTACCACACGTTTATTGGCAGATAAGCCGTAGCTGACACCTTTGTACGTATTGTTATAACCGAACTGATACTGTTTAGTATCTTCTTGTTTGTCCCAATAATCCACCCAAGCCCCAGTTAAATAGAAGTTACCCCACTCATTAGGTAGTCCTTGATTCAAGGTCAGCTGAAACTCACTACGCTGTTTACCAATATATAAGGTACCAATACCCTCTTTATCCTGTTCTTGTGCTTTAAAAGCATCTGCCAAACGGTAAAAGCCTTGTGTTGAATAACGATAAGCAGCTAAAGTCACATTGGTATTGGTCGGGCTAATAAGTTTGCTATAACTGACACGATAACTTTGTCCAGTCTCTGAGTCCCGGTTTTTAAAGTCAGTATCTGAGTGAGTAACATCAAAAGCTACCGCACCCAATCGCGTCGCAAAAGCGCTACCCAAAGTCACAGCTTTATAGTCTTCAGAGGCCTGTGCACCGCCATAGGCAGTAATAAAGTTATTGATACCGCGCTGGTATTGACCTTGTAAAATCAAAGGATCTTTATCAATCTCTTTATTGCGATAATTGCCCGCTACTACTGCATAGCGGCTTAAACCAGGGCGCAACATTTGAGCTACTGAAGTGTAAGGTAAAGAGAATTTCTGTACTTCCCCATCAGCCTCAATAATGGACACTTCTAGCTGACCACCAAAGCCTGTGGGATATAAGTCATTAATCTCAAAGCTACCAGCTGATACGTTGGTTTGATAGATCAGCTGACCTTGCTGACGAACCTCTACCTTAGCATTGGTCTTAGCATTACCTCGAATGCGCGGCGCATAACCACTTAAACTACTGGGCAACATACGATCATCACTAGCAAAAGCTACGCCGCGATAACCGAAAGTATCAAATATATCCCCCTCACTAAAGCTATCACCTAAGGTGAGTACGCCACGCTGCTCAGGAAAGGCGCGCTGTAAATAAGTATTTACTGCAGTGTATTCAGACTTACTGTCTTCATTATCGGACCAAGTCCACTGACCATTGTGGCGCAGTTGCCAGCTAGCCAAATTAAGTCCAGCATTAAGCGAAACAAACGCATTAGTGTTTTCTTGATTGCGAGCATTATCAAAGGTCTTGTAGGCACTGGCGTTATAAGAGGCAAAGCCAGCATTAACACCCCTATCCCAGATGCTAGGATCAACGTAACCTCGGGCATTATTCTGCATAGCAACTTGAGGAATAGATACCTCAAGCTTTAGACTTGACATATCAAAGTTATAAAAGGCTTCATCTATCCACTGCTCAAGTGGCAAACAACTGTTGGCAGAGTTTTTGGCCTTTTGTTTAATCAGTTCCGCTTTGATACCGAATTCAAGTAGCTGTTTGGGTGTAAAGCAGGTAAATGAGCTTTTGTCATCTGGGGTAGGTTTAAATACCAAGCGCTGTTTGCCAAACCAATTACCATTAACATAAACATCTAAGCTATATTCACCTGGCAAAATAGGATTACCATTAGCAAACTTGGAAATATCAATTTTTTTGGCATCGCCAATCAAAAATGCTGAATCAAAATCTGCAGAAATCGCCCCAGCATTCTCATTTCCGGCAGTCTCATCGGCCAATGCCAAACCTGAAAGACTTAAGGTTACCACGCCACACAATAGCGAGTAGCTAAACGTACGCTTTACAGAATTTTTGATTATTTTTGCCTTATCCATAGTTTCAGCCACCCCATATCCTTCACGCATGATTTGAACACGTACGATTAAAAATAGTCAAAGGGGTGAAACAACCCTTTATTCAACTGCCTGCTGTACTCGACCACCATAATCATTAATTGTGGTAAAGGTCATGCCTTTTAGATTAGGATTTTTAACATTAATTTTTTGTTCAGAAAATGGGGCTAGCATCATCCCATCGGTTAGTACCTCTACTTTATCTGTTGCAGCACCGACAGGTTTTTGCACAATAGAAGTAATAGTAACGTGATAAGGAGTAGGATTTTTAATGGTCAAGGTATTGCCTTGAACTGACCACTGTAATTGTTTAGGAGCAGACAAGCTATCCCCCTTAAGACCTGCAGGACGATAAAAGAACTTAAGACGTGAGCGAATCGCCAATTGCAAAAAGTTATCTGAGTCATTATCAGCATCTTTTTTAGTGGGTTTCGGCGGAATATCTAATACATTTAACCAAAACAAGCTTTCTTGAGTTTTGCTAAGCGAATTAACCCCAGGCAAAGCACTAACTCGTAATGATTGGCCTTTACCCGGCTCAACACGAGTGATAGGCGGGGTAATAACAAACGGGGATTTTGATTGATCGGGAGTGATTTTAGCATCACCTTCATCGATCCAAGCTTGCACTAAGGCTGGGCTTGTGCCTTCATTAGTTACCTTAACGGTTATTTCACGAGCATCAGAAGGATATATAACACGAGTACCATGGATAACCACATCAGCATTAGCAGCTGTAAAAGGTAGCATTAATGCCAGTAGAGCCGTTCTACACATTTTGCGGTTTAATAATTTGCAATTCAATAGCATGATGTTGTATTCCTTCTGAAATTTAAAATATAAAAGCTAAGGTAATTGCTTACCTTAGCTCATTTAGTCTTACAACATGGTTAACTTTCTAGTGACTAAAGTAGTGACTATGGGTAAACAATCGTGTACTTAACAGAAGTCTTTACGTCACCGGCTGTGGCTTTAGCTTTAGCATAGTATTCAGCATAGTAGTTTAGAGCGGCTGAGCCATTAGCTGCAACGTTAACCTCTTGTGAGTTCGCTTGAGTACCTGCTGTTTTTGCAAGTACTGGAATAACTGCGTTGTTATCGCCTAGTAACTGAACCTGTACGTTTGTCGCAGTGCCAGTAGCGTTGTTTAGACGGCCTGAATCATAATCTACAGTAGAACCTGGTTCGAAGTAAGTAGCTACTTTACCTTCTGAACAGCCGGTTAGGTTAATAGTGAAAGGAGTACGACCTGCAGTTTGACCTGGAGTTAATGACGCAGCAGATACAGTAGGTAGTACTACCGCTAAATCTTTAGACTTACTGTCTACAGTACAAGTTCTGTCTGTAATTTGACCTGTGATAGTGATGGTACCGTCGGCTGCATGTGCAGCAGCTGAGCCTAGGATAATTGCAGAAGTAGCTAAAATGATTTTTTTCATAAGGATTCCATTAAAAGAGAAATGTTTTTTGTTTTATGTTTTCGCTTTTATTAAGGTAAATAAACATAAAACGATGTTTTAAACTAACACTCCGACTAAAAAAACCTAGCTTACCTTTACCCAATGTCCATAAGGCACCAAAATCAGTCATATGCAGATACTTATAGGGTCAAAAAATCCTACATATACATGCATTTAGCTAATTCTTTATTCCATTAAATTTTGAGAAAGCGTTGTGACAAAAGCTATTCAAAGAAAGGTAGTGTTAACCATATCCAGAATCTATTATGCTAATTTGGAATAGCATAAGTCAGAAACGAAATATGGCCTTGATGGCGACGTATTATACACCAAAAAAAAGATATTGCAACTTATTTTAGTATTTCTTATGTGTAAATAAGTAAAAGAATTCACTATAACTAAAAATCCATTTAAATTTAATTACTTACTTAATCATAAACCACTAAAAACTCTGTTTAACTCTACCAAAGACCAAGCTGATTTTAACGATATCACAAAAAATAATATGAATACGCTAGCCCAGTATCTGTCTAGAGTGGGCTGAATTATGCTCGTTCCTACTTAATTTATCAACTCAGAAAATATGAAAAAAATTTCTTCTGTCAAAAATAATTATTCATACATTATGTATTACTAAAGTACGAACCTTTCAAAGTACATTTTTTTTAACGTTATCAAAATTTAGTTCAATTTAGCTTATCGATAATCGAATTAGGCAGTAACAATACTCCAGCTATCATAATAGATATATGGGGTCAATAGGGAAGAAAACAAGCGAACTAACCCTTAGGGTTATTGACTAATGAAATTAGGTAGATATAGACAGCCCATGGCATGCCTGTATTTACTTACGTTTGTGTATGTCTCTCTGCATTTGCTGCATTTGTAAAAAAGTTACGCCTACTGGACGTCATAGATACAAAGTAGACTAAAAGCGATACCAGACATTTGTCTGCTATTACCCTTAACTGTATTTATACTCTTAAACTTCAAAAAAATAAAGCTTTTCTAAACTATTTATTGTTAACTTAACTTTCTAAAGTCATACTAAAGGAGTAAACCTTTAATATTACTGCTATCCCGAGCAGCTGGTTGTTGATCATAAGAAATAATATGTCGCTATCTTCTATTTATTGATAATAAAAAAAGCCCAAGACAATCTAAAAGGATCATCTTAGGCCTTGTCATTAAACTATTAAAAATCAGATTGAGCGGCTCAATTACGATAATATAATTTATTATTCACCTTGCAGTAAATCAATCATACCCTGATATTTGTCTTTCTTGGCTGCAATCTTGCTACGCTCCTCTTCTGAATTTTCAGTAGGCGATTCTGCCCCTTCAAGTTTTGCATCAAACGCTTTAAGCTCGCTCTGTGCAGCATTAAGCAGCTTAGTGAGCATCATAGCTAGGGCTTTTTCGGACACATCATGGGTAACATTAGAAGCTTCAGAGGCAAAATCTTCTTTTAACTTTGCAGCCCATTGATAGATATTGGCAATTGAGACGCTGTGCTTATCCTCTTGTTCAGAATCCTGTTTCTCAGAGCTGTCTTTGTTATCTGATTTATCAGAGTCCGCTTGCTTATCGTTATCTGCTGGGTCTGATTCTTGTTTAGGCTCAGCGCTGTCTGCTAAGCCAGATTTTTTGTCTGTGATGAACTCATCTTTTAGCTTAGCCGCCCACTGATACAGGTTGGCGATAGCAGCGGTATATTTATCTTTGCCTGAGCTTTCTTGATCAGAGTCATTGCTTTCTGAATCTTTTTGGTTATCTTCAGACTGCTCGTCTTTAGCTTGCTCGTCGTCAGAGTCACTGTCTTGTTCATCAGCCTCTGAATTATCTTTTTTGGAATCAGTCTCTTTAGAATCATTAGACTCTTGATCTTTATTAGCTGATGAGGCCTGTTGTTTTTTAGATACTTGACTGGCATCATCTTTATCAGAATCGGCTGAATCTTGTGCCAAATTATCTGAATCAGAGTCTAAATCCTGCGCTTTATTAAATTCTTCAAAGTCGCCCTCTTCATAAATAATTTTATCGCCTTTCACAACTTCTACACCCACAACTTCTTCATTGCTGGTAGTTTCTGTTGTATTCTCAAGAGACTCCAAAGCTTTATTGATGCTGTTGTCTTGCTTGTCGTTAGTGCTATTAGATGAATTTGACATATTTATTATCCTTATTATTTAATTATTTATTGACCTCCAATAATAGCTCAATGAAAACTGACCTTTAGTACTTTAATGTAAAGTATTATGCCTAATACGTTAATATTTCTTAGCCGCGATCTAGCGCCATAATCCTTCAGGATAAATCAACTCACCAGCTATGGTTGGGTAGCCGCTAAACTCAAGCTCAATACCAGTATCAGAGGCACTTAACTGGCATTGCGCGCCCAGTGGGAAGCTTTGTTTACGAGCCACATGGCCAAATGGAAGGCCGGTAAATACAGGTAAGTGGGTTATCTGTTTTAACTGTTTAACAACCAAACTCATGTCATAGCGGGCATCATAACTGTCCTGCCCTGTCCCACTAAAGGCGCCAAGCACAATAGCTTGCTGACGTTTAAAGGCACCCGATAAATATAAGCTATATAGCATACGCTCTACTTGATAGGGCTGCTCCCCCACATCTTCTAAAAACACAATTCCGCCTTCAGGATTAGGTATATAAGGGCTACCTGCCAGCGCCGATACCACACTTAAGTTGCCGCCCCATAGCGTGCCTGTCATAGGTGCTTTTAGCATTGAAATGTCTTGCTGTGGCAAACTTATTTTGAGCTTTGGCTGGGTAATGGCATCAATAAAGCCTTGGCAACTGACCACATCCGGCTGCTTTTTGCCAAACTCGCTATATAGCATGGGTGCCGCCAAGCTGCTCATTTTGCCTTGAGCCAACAGTGCACATTGCACGGCGGTCACATCACTAAAACCTGCCAAAATCGTACCTTTTTCACGCATCTGATCACCCAGGCTTTGCCAATTCACCTGCTCCAAAAGACGCATGGCCCCATAGCCGCCTCGGGCTGCCAATAGCAGTTTGGGTACTTCAATGGCGCCAGTGGCCATGTTCTGTAAGTCGCTGATGCGCTGCTGGTCTGTACCGCCGAACCGCAAATACCTGCGCCTTAATACTTCAGGATTTTTGATATCAAATCCAGCACAAGTCAAACGCTGTAAACCCAAGACATTACGGGCCTCATCCACACCTGTATTAGAGCTGGCAAAAATTCGAGTACTAATAGTCGGGGTAATACAGCTTAAGGGGTTGTGTGACGATGTATCTTCTATATCCAAACTCTGTGTTGTTAGTGCTCCCTGTGGCAGGGTTAATGCGGCCTTAGCATGATACGAGAACAGCCCTAAGCCGCCCAGCGCGGTCATTTCCAAAAAACGTCTGCGATTTAAAGGGGCTGTCTGAACAGATTTAGCGTGTATATCCACTGCTTTAAGCTTGGCAGGTATCTGTGCTTGGTCTTGCACAGCTTGCTTTTTTAGTCGTTTGGCCGTGTGCTGTTGCACAGATTGATCGACAGTGACTAAAGTCGTGTTTTTATTCATGACACCCTCAATTTTCACAAAATTGCGCCCATTATATAGTCTGATAAACGTTCGGTCATAACTTGTATCATTTCTTGAACCCAAAATATACCGACAGCTGCGTTATAATAGCGACTGGGATAGCTAATTTAAGAAATATAACAACGATCTATAACACCCTTATTCTGCTTTTGATCCCTAAAGACCTACTTTAGGTCACTTAATGTCTACCCTACCCTCCCATTTCTTAATTCGTTAAAGTTATTAGGACTTATTATGAGTTATACATTTAATCGCACTTTTCCTCATACCCGCTTACGCCGCTTACGCGTCCATGACAATGTGCGTGCCATGATTCGTGAAGTTGAGCTGCATCCCAAACATCTCATTGCTCCTGTTTTCGTCTTAGAAGGTGAAAACCAGCGTGAAGCTGTGGCCAGTATGCCAGGTGTGGATCGTTTATCTATTGATCTGCTGGTGCAATATGCCAAAGAGTTATTGGCTGAGGGAGTCACTACCGTAGATATCTTCCCTGTTATCGATGCTAGCTTGAAGACAGAAGATGGCCGTGAAGCGGCTAATCCAGATGGCTTAACTTGCCGTGCCGTACGGGCATTAAAAAAAGAAGTGCCTGAGATGGTGGTGATGACCGATGTGGCATTAGACCCTTATACCACCCACGGTCAAGATGGCCTATTAGATGAGTCAGGCTATGTGGTCAATGATGAAACTGTGGAGGTTCTGGTTGAGCAAACACTGGCACACGCCCGCGCTGGTGCAGATATCATCTCACCAAGTGATATGATGGATGGCCGTATACTGGCTATGCGTGAAGCATTGGAAGAAGAAGGCTTTGTGAATACAGCACTTATGGCTTATTCTGCCAAATACGCGTCTGCTTATTATGGCCCTTTCCGTGACGCTGTAGGCAGTGCTGGCAATCTAAAAGGCGGTCATAAGAAGCAGTATCAAATGGACTTTGGTAACCGCGCGGAAGCCTTGCATGAAGTAGCAATGGACATCAATGAGGGCGCTGATATGGTAATGATTAAACCCGGTCAGCCATATTTAGATTTGATACGTGAGGTAAAAGATACCTTTGGCGTCCCTACTTTCGCTTATCAAGTATCGGGTGAATATGCGATGCATATGGCGGCCATTCAAAACGGCTGGCTTACCGATTCGGTTATTTTAGAGTCATTAATGGGCTTTAGACGAGCAGGCGCTGATGGCATCTTAACTTATTTTGCGCTAGAAGCTGCCAAACAGCTCAACGCTTCAAAATAAGTAGTTTTGATTTGATGTAAAAAACCCCCGTATCTGATGGATACGGGGGTTTTTATTTCAGCCGGCTTATTTTAAGCCAACTTTATTAACAGGCTAGATTAGAAACGTTGTACGTAAGAGATGCCATATACCCATGGATTGATCTTCACTTTACCGATATCATCATTGTTTAGTTTTACGTCTGGCTCAAGATCAATATAACGGGCATCGATACGTACCGCATCAGTAGGATTGATTTTAAAATCAACACCGACATGACCTGCCACACCCCAGCTGTCTTTAATTTCTAAATCAGCGTTTGGCAGACTAATTCTTTCTTTAAAGAAGGTGGTGTAGTTGGCACCCACACCAATAAAAGGCTTAACATTGCTGTTCAAGTTATCAAAGTGATACTGTAGCGATAACGTGGGTGGTAACTGCTGAGTTTTGGCTTTAATGACGCTACCGTCTGCCGCTTTTAGATCGATATCATGATGAAACGGAATAGCAGCTAATAACTCAACACCAACGTTATCGGCGACAAAGTATTCACCGGTGATGGTTGGACGTACGTCTGTATCTACTTCAGTTTTAAGAGCACCATTTAAAAGAGTACCATTATTACTTTCTGGATCTACATATGCTGCACCCACACCCACGGTCCAAGTGCCTGCTGTTTCTGCCATTGCAGAGCTCATGCCTAAAGTAGCAGCTAGGGCAGCTAAAAGTAATGCTTGACGTTTAATCATCGTGTCCTCAACTTATGTTGTTTAAGTACTGGGTAAAATGCTCAATTTATTAAATATATCAATGCGTCTCTTCATTGAAAGCCAAGCGTTAGATTGTTTCTCCACTCTAACGTCATGGTTTTATTATATTATATATCCTCACAACTAGTAAGGTTATTTTGATAAAAATTTCGACTTTATAGTCGCTTTTTAGACATTTATAGTGGTTGCTAAAATTTATAAAGTAGTTGCTAAAACTTATAAAAGGGTATTTAGCCTGCTAATGCCGAAATCCTTGCTCTACATTTGGGGGATAGCTGTTGTAGCGGGTCTCAAAGCAGTTGTGATTTCATATTGAACCCCTATAATAACCAGTCTGCCCATTGAGTCGGCAGTCCCCTCTAGTGATAAGACAATAAAAAGGTGCACCATGAGTAAGCTTAACCCCAAACAACAAGAGGCCATGACTTATGTGTCCGGTCCCCTCCTCGTTTTAGCGGGTGCAGGCTCAGGTAAAACATCGGTTATTACCCGAAAAATTGCTTATCTCATCGAGCAGTGCAATATACCTGCTGAACGCATTACTGCAGTGACCTTTACCAATAAGGCTGCGCGTGAAATGAAGGCGCGTGTCACCTCACTGATGCCCAAAGAGAAGACCCGCGGTCTGACTGTGTCTACGTTCCACCAATTTGGGTTACAGTTTTTGCGTTATGAGCTGCTGCACACGCCTCTCAAAGGCAACTTCTCTATCATGGATGCCGATGACAGTAAGCGGCTGCTGATGGAGTTGATGATGCGTGATAACTTATCGGGTGCTGAGAGTCGTGAATTGGTCGGCAAAGCAATTAAGTTTATTTCGGACTGGAAGAATGATCTTATTGAGCCGGATAAAGCAATGGAGACCCTCGATGATCCTGAGGATATGATTTTTGCCACGCTTTATGCCTTATATGAGCGCAATCTGCGGGCTTATAACGCCGTTGATTTCGATGACTTGATTGTGTTGCCAGCCAAAATCTTACGTGAAAACCCCCAGCTGCGCGACAAGTGGCAGAACCGAATTAGATATCTGCTGGTGGATGAGTATCAAGATACCAATACTGCTCAGTACGAATTGATTAAACTGATTGTCGGCCCAACTGGCAAGTTTACTGTGGTGGGTGATGATGACCAATCTATTTATGCTTGGCGCGGCGCCCGTCCCGAGAACATGGCGCTATTAAAAGAGGATTTCCCTAAGCTTAAAGTGATTAAGCTTGAGCAAAACTACCGCTCGACCAACCGTATTTTGAATGCTGCCAACACCGTCATTATGAACAACGAGCATTTGTTTGAAAAAGCACTGTGGTCGGATAAAGGGCAAGGCGAGAAAATTCGTATTATTAACTGCCGCAACGATGATGATGAATCAGAGCGCGTGGCCAAAGAGATTATTACTCACAAATTGCGCCATGGTAATGAATGGGAGCAGTATGCCGTCTTGTACCGCAGTAACTTCCAGGCACGTATGTTAGAGGCGCAGCTGCGTCAATTACAGATCCCTTATAAGCTCTCAGGCGGCCAATCTTTCTTCGCCCGTAGCGAGATTAAAGATGTGATGGGCTATTTGCGCCTTATTTTAAACCCAGAAGATGACAGTGCCTTTTTGCGCATTGTGAATACGCCCAAACGTGGTCTGGGCCCAGCCACACTAGAGAAGTTGGGACTGTTCTCTCAAGAGCACAGCATCTCTTTATTGGCCTCTTGTACCCATGGCGGCTTATCACATGTATTGCCCATTAAGGCTTATAGTACTTTAAAAGAGTTTGGTGACTTTATCGAGCACTATACCCGTGAGCTGGATCAGCACCCAGATCCGGTGCCTTTGGTGCGTCAAATGATTGATGAGACCGGTTATATTGACTTTGTGCGCAGCGACTCAAAAACGCCGCATCAGGAAAAAGGGCGCCTAGACAATATTGAAGTGCTCTACACCAGTATCCAAGCACTTATCAACCGTGCAGAAGATGACGATGACAAAACCATTGATGCGGTAATTCGCAAATTGGTATTACTAGACATGCTCGAGCAGCAGCAAGAAGAAGAGAACACCAACAAGGTAAACCTCATGACCCTGCATGCTGCCAAAGGGCTAGAGTTTGACTTCGTGTATATTATGGGGCTTGAGGAAGAGCTGCTGCCGCACCGCAACTCTATCATTGCTGAGACCATTGAGGAGGAGCGCCGCTTGATGTACGTCGGCATCACCCGTGCCCGCCGTGAGCTAACCCTAACCTTGGCTGCACAGCGCCGTGGTGGTGGTCAAATGCGCACTACGACCCAAAGCCGCTTTTTAGAAGAACTGCCTGAGGAGCATTTAGACTGGCCCGCCAATGCCAAAAAGAAAAAGGCTGAGCGTGATCCTACTGTGGTGGCCAATGAATATATGTCTAATATTAAGGCGCTGCTAAAAAGAAAAAACCAATAGCAGGCAGGTGATGACGTCAGACTGACATCAAATCACAGATTGGCCATGCAAAACCCTAAAAATATTAGTAAAATAAACCAAAAATGGCAGGATGCACTCCTGTCATTTTTGTTTTTACAGTTTTTAACAGGCTTATCCTATATAGACATAGACACTTTGTCTTTATAAAGCCCAATAAAAACGGTATACCATCCCTCTCCCACCTCATCAAGCAATCTAAGGGCACCTATGACCAGTCAAAGCGAGAACCCCGTCAAACAAGATACCCTACCAGAGAGCTATGATCGTGCTGAAGATAAGCTGATTTATCTACAGAGGCTGGTGGCAGACAAAGATTTGTCTACCATGGCTGAGTTCTTAAACGACCAGTCTGAGTATGAAATTGCCAGTCTATTAGAATCCTTCCCTCACGACTCGCGCCAATTGATTTGGGAGCAAGTGCCTGTTGATCTTAAAGGCCAGGTACTGGCTGAAGTGGTCGATGACATTCGCCCCTCCTTGATGGAAAACATGCAAGCAGAAGAAATTGAGACGCTTGCTGAAGATCTAGATGCTCAAGACATTGCTGAGATTCTAGATACCGTTGATGACAAGGTGCGCTCGGAGGTGATGTCTAATCTTGATGAAGAAATTCGCCAGCAAGTCAGCCAGCTAAATACCTATGAAGAGTATGAAGTCGGTGACTATATGGACCCCGACACCATTCAGATTCAAGGCAATATTACGCTTGAGGAAGTCCAAAACTGGCTGCGTCAAGATGAGGATCTGCTCGATGATGAAACCCAAGAACTTATCGTGGTCGATGCCAGCCATCAGTTGTTAGGCTTATTAAGCTTGGTGGATTTAATTAAATATCCGCAGCACTCTTTAGTTGAGCAGTGGATTGATCCAGCCATCACCATCAATGACCGAATGGACATTCAAGATGCTGCTGCAGTATTTCGCTCCTCAGATATCCGCTATGCACCCGTGGTTAATAGCTTTGGTGAATTGGTGGGTCAGCTTAATGCTGAGGACATCATGGAGATTATTCAAGATGATGTTGACAGCACCATGAAGCACTTAGCGGGTGTGAGTGATGACGAAGAGCTGTTTGCCCCTATTTTGCGTAGTGCCAAAAGCCGTAGCGTTTGGTTGGGGATTAACTTATTAACTGCGCTGCTTGCTGCTGCGGTGATCGGGCAATTTGAAGAAGTATTAGCGCAAGTCGTTGCTTTGGCGGTATTGATGCCGGTAGTGGCCAGTATGGGCGGGATCTCTGGTAGCCAAACCCTCACTGTGGTTATCCGCGGCCTAGCCATGGGCCAAATCGGGGGCTCAAACCGCTTATGGCTAATGAATAAAGAGCTGTGGGTGGGCGCTATTAACGGGGTCATTTGGGCGGTGATTATGGCCGCCATCGCTCAGCTTTGGTTCCATGACCCTAAGATTAGCTTGGTTATCGGCTGCGCCATTGCCATTAATATGACTGCTGCCAATGTAGCAGGGATTGGCATTCCGCTATTTTTAAAGCGCTTAGATATTGACCCTGCGCTCTCAGCCTCAGTTATCTTAACCACAGTCACTGACATTGTCGGCTTTATGTCGTTCTTAGGACTGGCCAGCTTGCTTATTTTATAAGCCAACTGCCTTTTTAAGCTCTGCCATATTATACGCCCATTCATATCAGGCTGAGACCCTCTATGTTAGGGTTGCTTTTTTGTGTCTATAGATTAGACTAATTGCGCTTTAACTCAACTGCTCAGTGCCGCCATAGGCGAATTACCCAAACATAAAATAGATAACGGATAAGTTATGAACTCTGTACAAGTTAAAATTTTAAACCCAAAAATTGGTACTGATGCTAATTTTCCTATGCCTACTCGTGCCACCGATGGCTCAGCCGGTATCGACTTACGTGCTTGTATCGATGAGCCTATTACCATTAAAGCAGGCGAAACTAAATTAATTGGTACCGGTATGGCCATCTATATCGCTGACCCCAATTATGCCGGTATTATCCTACCACGCTCAGGCTTAGGTCATAAGCACGGTATCGTTTTGGGCAATCTTGTGGGCCTAATTGATGCCGATTATCAAGGGGAGCTGATGGTGAGTGTATGGAATCGCAGCGACACAGATTTTGTACTCAATCCTGCTGAGCGTATGGCGCAATACATGGTAGTGCCCGTAGTACGTCCAAGCTTTCAAGTGGTCGAAGAATTTAATGAATTAAGTGCTCGTGGTGCCGGCGGCTTTGGTCATTCGGGTCGTCAGTAAGCCAGTTTTATTTGTATTTGTTAAAAAAATATAAGATGATGAGACAGAAAAGCAATTCTGTTGGAGCCGTCCCTTTTGCCCAAGACCTCATTTTTAGCACAGCGAGCCTTATTTAAAGCTTACGATATCCGTGGTAATGCTGCTTTGTTTACCCCAGATTTTGTTAAAGCACTGGGCCTCGCTTTTGCTCAGGATTTAGCCGAAACTGCCCAGGCGCGCCAGGTGGTCATAGGCTATGATGTGCGTCATGGCAGCAAAAGTATTGCCGAGCAGTTTGTGCAAAGCTTATGCGAGCGAGGCATCGAGGTGATTTGGCTGGGACTTGTGACCACACCTATCATGGCGTTTTGGGCCAATAGATATCAAGGCCATGGGCTTATTGTCACAGCCAGTCATTCTGAGGGTCATATCTTGGGTATTAAATGGCTAATCTCAGGCGAGTCGCCCAGCTATGAGAGGATACAAATGCTGTACCAGCGCTTAATCTCTCAACAGCCGGCCGATGCTAGCACAGCTACGAGCACAAACCCAGCCGCTACCCCCAAAGTCATTGCGCCCAACCAAGTGGGACACACTTATGCCAATAGCGCAGCCATCGCCCTTGACAACATACGTAAGTTTCGCAGCTTAGCGTTAGTGCAACACTCGCTTAACCAAAAAACGCCTGACCGCCTTAAGGTGGTTATCGATAGCTTAAATGGTGCCACTGGCCCCTATGTCGCCGCTTTTTTTGAGCCACATCAGAGGTTGTGCGATATTATTTTAATCAATAAAACCCCAGATGGGGACTTCCCTAAGGGCAACCCTGATCCTATGGAGGATAAGCGCCTTACCGAATTAAGTCAGGCGGTGATTGAACATCAAGCTGACTTAGGTTTGGCTTTTGATGGTGATGGGGATCGGCTGATGGTGGTGGACAATCAAGGTCACTGCTTGGCGCCAGACCATCTGTTATATCTGTTGGCGCGCGTCTCTATCGAAGACCACCAACCTGTTGAAGCCTGCCTAAATGCACCTGCACCTATCGTACTGTTTGATGTTAAATGTACCCATCACATGCCGCGGCTTATCACAGCACTAGGAGCTGTGCCGCAAATGAGTAAGACCGGCAGCAGTATCTTGCGCCGTACGCTTCAGACCAAACAAGACAATAATCCTGACCACGCACCCATCTTATTTGCCGGTGAATTGTCGGGACATTTTTTATTCAATGACGGCTATTTTTTATTACATGATGATGCCATGTATGCAGCGCTGCGACTACTTAATTGGCTACAATATCAAGCGCAACACGCCAAGCCAGCTCAGTTAACTGATATTCTTAAAACTCTGCCACCCATGGTCAGCACCCCAGATGTGTATTTGCCTCTTGATGCCTATGAAGCGTCACCGCTACAGCAAAATACGCCCTTATTAAATAAGCTGATGGCTCTTTGCGATAAGCTCAGCCAAAGCATTGAGCTGCCTAAAGGTGCGCAGTTGACCTGTATTGATGGCTTGCGTCTAGATTTTGCGCATGGATTTGGGATCATTAGACCCTCCAATACCAGTAACAGCTTAACCGTACGCTTCGCAGGCGACTCCCTATCTGATTTAAAAAGCGTGCAAGGCTACTTTGTTAAATTGTGTCACTTTATTAATGATGATTTGGCCAAGCAGGTAGCCAACATTCAGATAAAGTCCTAAACTAACCCCAACCACGATTTATCTTTCACTCACAACCCAGACGAGTCAATCATGTCATTAAATCTTGCTCAAGCCAAAACCACTGCTGAAGTCTTAACTACCGCCCTACCCTACATTCAGCGATTTGAAGATAAAATCATTGTGGTGAAATATGGCGGCAATGCCATGACTGACCCCGAGCTTGAAAGCTCATTTGCGCGTGATGTGGTGCTGCTAAAAACAGTGGGACTACATCCGGTGGTGGTGCACGGCGGTGGTCCACAAGTGGATAATCTACTTAAAGAATTGGGCCGTCAATCGGACCGTATCGATGGCATGCGCGTCACCAACAAGTCGACCATGGATGTGGTAGAGATGGTACTTGGCGGCAGTGTGAACAAATCTATTGTGAGTCTAATTAACAAGCATGGCGGGCGCGCTATTGGTTTAACCGGAAAAGATGCCAACTTAATCCGTGCCAAAAAGCTACTGATGAGCACAACCGATGCTAATGGCCAAACCAGTGACATTGACTTAGGCTTCGTCGGTGAGGTGGTGAGCGTTAATAAAGATGTGATCATGATGCTTATCGGCTCAAACTTTATTCCAGTGATTGCCCCTATCGGCGTAGATAGCGAGGGCAACAGCTACAACATTAATGCCGATCTTGTGGCGGGCAAAGTGGCTGAGTTTTTGCAGGCTGAGAAGCTGATGCTGCTGACCAACATTAAAGGCGTCATGGATAAATCTGGCAACGTAGTCACCGGACTTACCCCCAAAAAGGTCGATGAAATGATTGAAGATGGTACTATTTCAGGCGGCATGATTCCTAAGATTCAGTGCGCGTTAGATGCGGTACGCGGCGGCGTAAAAAGTGCGGTTATTGTCGATGGTCGTGTGCCCAACGCCACATTGCTTGAAATCTTTACCAATGAGGGGGTCGGTACCCTTATCAGCCGCGACTTAGGGGCAGCGCTCAGCTAATTTAGCCTTGGTCTCACTGTAATAAGTTATGACTGTAAAAGGGGATCACTGTAAAAAAGACGCATCCTTAGACTGCGTCTTTTTTGTGACTTACTTAGCGCGTGTAGACAGATAAAAGCTACGCTTGAGTGCCTGTTAATTAAAGGCCGCCTCAAACTCAGCGTCATTAAAACCACACAATAATACAGACTGCCCGTTATGCTCCCCCTCGACAATGGGGCGTTTAATCATACTGGTGTTGTCTATTAATAGCTCAATGGCTGCCTCAGTACTGGCATCGGCTGCCAATTTTTGTTCATCAAAGAGCTTGCGCCAAGTGGTGCCGCGTTTATTAAGGACTTTATCGATACCCAGCTCATTCACCCAGCGCTGCACAGTGGCATTATCAATGCCTTGTTTTTTATAATCATGAAACTCATAAGCAACGCCCAGCTCATCAAGTTTGCTAAATGCCTTTTTCATAGTACTGCAGGCTTTGATACCATAAATAACAATGGCCATAAGGCTCTCCTTTAAAGTGTTAATGGGATACAGTGATGTTAAAAATAAAGGGGCTTGACTTGCAACCTTTAATTGCAAACACTCAAAATTAGGGTTAAGGGTGGCATAAGCTTAATACTTCATAGCTCACAAAGCCAATATCCGGTTAAAATTGGCGCTTACCATCGCAATTTTGGTCAATTTGCGCTATTCTAGCGTATCTATTTTTGCTTATTATTAATTCTCAAAACCTTCATAAAAAACATCTAACCTAGAGCCTATTATGAGCACTACAGCACCTGAACAAAACAACCCAAACCATTATCACCCTCAAGCCATTGAAGCTGAGCAGCAAGCCAAGTGGGCGGCTGACAAACGCTTCGAGGTGAGTAACGACATCAGTAAAGATGCCAACACCCGCTACATGCTTTCTATGTTTCCCTATCCAAGTGGCAAGCTACACATGGGACATGTGCGTAATTACACCATCTCAGATGTATTAAGCCGTTACTACCGTCTAAAAGGCGATCAGGTTCTACAGCCTATGGGCTGGGATGCCTTTGGTATGCCTGCTGAAAATGCCGCCATTGCCAACCAAGTTGCGCCTGCTAAATGGACCTTCTCCAACATTGATAACATGCGCGCCCAGTTAAAGACTTTGGGTCTATCAATTGACTGGTCACGTGAGTTTGCTACGTGCACCCCTGAGTATTATCGCTGGGAGCAGTGGTTCTTCTTACAACTATACAAAAAAGGCTTAGTATACAAAAAATTGGCCACAGTAAACTGGGATCCCGTCGACAACACAGTATTAGCCAATGAACAAGTGGTTGATGGCAAAGGCTGGCGCAGTGGTGCACCGGTTGAAAAGCGCGACATTCCTATGTATTACTTCAAGATTACCGACTATGCCGATGAGCTACTAGATGATCTCGACAAGCTTGAAGGCCAGTGGCCAAGCGATGTGATTACTATGCAGCGCAACTGGATTGGTCGCAGCCAAGGTATGGAGGTGCATTTCCCTTACAAAAACAGCGATGACATCAGCACGTTAGATGTGTTCACCACTCGCCCCGATACATTGATGGGTGTGACTTACGTGGCGGTAGCCGCTGAGCACCGTTTGGCCAAATTAGCTGCTGAAAAAGATCCAAAAATTGCTGAGTTTTGTGAGCTGTGCAAAAAAGGCTCTGTGGCAGAGGCCGACCTTGCCAAAGCTGAAAAAATCGGTATGGATACTGGCCTGACTGTTACTCACCCCTTGACCGGTGAAGAAGTGCCGGTATGGGTAGCCAACTATGTGCTTATGAGCTATGGCTCAGGTGCGGTGATGGCAGTTCCTGCTCATGATGAGCGTGATTTCGAGTTTGCCAACAAATACAACCTACCGATCAAAACTGTTATCAAAACACCTGAAGATCACGAAGGCGCTTATACTGAACGTGGAACTTTGGTCAACTCAGGTGAGTTTGATGGTTTGGATTTTGACGGCTCATTTGAAGCAATGTTGGCCAAACTTGAGCCACAAAAGCTGGCCGCTCGTAAGATTCAGTACCGTCTGCGCGACTGGGGCGTGTCTCGTCAGCGCTACTGGGGCTGCCCAATTCCAATGATTAACTGTGAATATTGTGGCAACGTGCCGGTGGACGAAGCTGATCTGCCGATTAAGCTGCCTACCGATGTTGTGCCTGATGGCCGTGGTAACCCATTAAAAAACATCCCTGAATTTGTGAATACCACGTGTCCAAAATGTGGTGGCCCTGCTGAGCGTGAGACCGATACCTTCGATACCTTTATGGAATCAAGCTGGTACTATGCACGCTTTGCCAGCCCCAACGACGACACCCAAATGGTCGAAAAAGCTGCTGCAGACAAGTGGCTGCCTGTAGATCAGTACGTGGGCGGCGTTGAGCACGCGGTTATGCACCTATTATATGCCCGCTTCTATCATAAGCTTATGCGTGATGAGGGCTTGGTCTCAGGCGATGAGCCTTTCAAAAACCTGCTGACCCAAGGCATGGTATTGGCGGGCACCTTGTATCGTGACAATCCTGAAGGGGGCAAGACCTACTACTTCGCTGATGATGTAGAAATCAGCTATGATGATCGTGGCCAGCCCACTCAGGCTATTTTAAAAGCTGACGGTCAGCCGGTGACCATTGGTAAAATTGAGAAGATGTCAAAGTCGAAAAACAACGGCGTAGACCCTCAAACCACCATTGATCAGTATGGGGCAGACACCGTGCGTCTATACACCTTATTTGCCGCCCCTGCCGATCAAACTCTTGAGTGGTCAGATGACTCATTAAAAGGCCCTTACAACTTCTTGAAAAAAGTCTGGCGTGAGACACAGTCGCACCTAGAAGCCACCCAAGAGTTAGGCCTACAAGTCGCCAATTTGCCAGCTGCTTCGAGCATTGATGCCAGTCAATTAGACAGCCTAGCCAAAAGCCTTCGCCGTAAGACACACGAAGTAATTACTAAGATTGATAATGACTTGGGTGAGCGCCTGTCATTGAACACACCGGTTTCAAGCTTAATGGAATTGGCCAATGAAATTGGCACTTTTATCAGCAAAAACCAACAAATTAATGAGCACACTTTGGCAGTACAACATGAAGCCTTAGTCACCTTATTAACCCTATTATCAGTCTATGCACCGCATATTGGTGAGCATTTACTTGAAAAACTAGGCGTAGATACCACTCGCCTACGCTACCCTGAAGCCGATAGCGCCGCCTTAGTACAAGACACCATCACCATGGTAGTTCAGGTCAACGGTAAAGTACGAGGTAAGATGGAAGTAGCACCAGGCACTGATGCTGAGTCACTAAAAGCTCAAGCCAAAGCGATTGAGAGTGTGGCCAAATATTTAACAGGCGACATCAAAAAAGAAATCGTGGTGCCCAATAAGCTGGTCAACATTGTAGTGGCAGGTTAACTCATGACTCATTTGGTAACAGCCCCAACTCACAAGCAAAGTGATAAGCATCGTGGTCTATCCACTATGCTTATCACTGCTGTACTGCTGGGCTCACCGCTTTTGCTCAGCAGTTGCGGCTTTCATCTGCGTGGCTACGATGCACCTATGGCCTACTCAGTCGGTAGTACAGTGCTTAGTATCAATGAAGATGATATCGTAAGCTTTCGTATCAAGCGCCCCTTAAAGCAGCGCTTGAATGCTGTGGGTATCAATGTGGTCGATGATATTGGCCGCCAGATCAATAGCAGTAATCAGCTTTATACCTCGACCATTAAGGTCAGTAACGTACAGCTGAAACGTTATGAGCTGGTCGGGGTACTGACCGAGGTACGTCTGGTGTTATCAGCCGATGTCATCTACGAGACCTTGAATAATAGTGATGGCGCTTCAAGCGCACCCATGATTGTCAAAAACAAGGTGCAGGTAGAGCGTACTTATCAGTTCGATGAGGCCTCTGTGAGTATTGAGGACAAGCAAGGTGCTCAAATTCAGGATTGGCTGTATGACAACTTATCTCAGCGTATTGCAGATCAATATGTGGCCTTAAGCCTACCTAGGGTAGCGCCTGAAGCGAGCGCTAAACAAAACCCTAAGCCTTTGGTAGTCGCCCCAAAATCTGATGCTAGTACCAATGCCGAGCTTGTCCCTTAAGCCATGCAAGATACCTTTTTAAACGTTTATCCTAAGCTTTTGCTACCTAGCAACATCCGGCCCACCGGACTGTGGTTGGGACATGGTGATGAGCCCCTGTTACAGCAGTGGCTCATTGATGCCATGCGTATTATTTGGCAGGCTCAAAGCTTAGTGGTCAAACGCGTTGAACTGGTCTCTGCCAAAACGTGGCAAGAGGTGTTAAGCGAGCTTAATAGTTTGTCATTATTCGATGACGCTACGGCGATTATCGTCACTGGCAATCACAAGCCAGATAAGTCGGTACAAGACGAACTGACTGCTTTTGCCACTGATGCCAACACAGGTAATAACCCAAACAGCGTGTTATGGCTCACCGCCAAAGTCGATAACCGAGCCAAATCGAGCAAGTGGTATCAGCCATTTGCTCAATTAGGTCATGTTATCGATTGCAACTTATACAATGAAAATCAGCGCCAGCAACTGTTGCAGATTCACGCTCATCGCTTTGGCTTAGCTTTGGTGCCAGAAGCGTGGCAGTTTTTAATGATGCAAACAGAGCATCATCTGCTCAGCGCTTATCAAGCCCTTTGGCGCTTATCTTATTTATTCTCACCGCAAATTCCGTCCCAAGCAGAGGGCGAATTGAATGCTCAAGATATCCCTGCCCCGCCTCTGATTAACATAGATGTCGAGGCATTACAAAGCGCGCTGGTCAGTGACGCTCAGTACAGTGTCTTTGATTTGTCGGATGCCATGCTGGCCGGTAATGCAGCGCAAGTGGTCAAAATTATTGAGCAGTTAAAATCTACTGAAGAACCTACGCCTTTGGTATTGTGGGCCATCAGCAAAGATATGCGCCTTATCATGCAGCTTATGAGCGGGCAAGATGCACAAAGCCTAGGGATTTGGAGCAGCAAGCAATCGTTATATCACTCTGCTTGTCGTCGCCAAAGCTTACACAGTATTGCAGATTGGCCGGATATCTTGTATCAATGTGACAAAGCAGTTAAAGGCTTGGTGCGTCAGCCAGCTTGGGAGCTAATTTTACAAGCTGCTCTACGAGTGACGGGTGTTCGGTTGTTTGCTTGAAACATTAGTTATCATAAATCCTGAGGATTTGTACGTTAACATTATCATACCCTCTATCTTTGATACACCTTCCTTGTTTACCTCCTTTATGTCCTCAATCTGATATATTCAATGTACAACTTATTCTGGATAATAGTTTACCTATTATTCAGACATGTTTATGCTGTAACCTTTCTTAAACTTAATGCCATGGTCTTTTTTGACCAGTGCGCTATATTAGGTTATTTAAAATTTAGTAATCCTTTTAAAATCTGGTTCCGGACTGTGTTATGGCCTTCATTTCCAATCAAAAAACTCGAAAGTCTGTTATTAAATGGACCATTATTGCCCTTATTGCGCTCGCTTTGGCTGTCTTAGCTTATAACAAATTTAAACCCAAACAAGAAGAAACCAATTATATTACTGCCACCGCTGAGATGGGTGATGTTGAAAATAACGTCATGGCATCAGGCAAGGTCAAAGCCTTGAATACAGTAGATGTAGGTGCCCAGGTCTCAGGTGAAGTGACTAAGCTGTTTGTGGATGTGGGTGATGAGGTCAAAAAAGGCGACTTAATTGCCCAAATCGACCAAGTCACTCAAAAGAACAATCTTTCAAATCAGCAGGCCACCTTAGAGCAAGGCCGCGCCGCGCTTCAAAGTGCTCAAGCAGACTACTATAGTCGCAAAGCAGGATTAGAGAGTGCCCAGGCCGATCTTGCCAGCCGAGAGGCAGACTTAAAACAGGCTCAATCTGATTATGCCAGACTACGTCCACTACTTGCGATGGATGCCATCAGTCAGCAAGAGGTGGAGAATGCCCGTACCACTGTCGAAAAAGCTCAAGCCAGTGTGGCCGCCGCAAAAGCAGCTATTAAAACCGCCCAAGCGGCACTCATTACCGCTCAGTCCAATATCGCAAGCAGTGAAGCTGACGTGCGAAAAGCCCAAACCAACTTAGACACTGCCAGTACAGACTTAGGCTACACCACCATTCGTGCACCCATGGATGGCACCGTCGTGGCTGTGGTCACCGAACAAGGTACAACGGTAAATGCCAATCAAGCGGCACCCACCATCGTCAAATTAGCCGACTTATCAACCGTCCGTATTAATGCGCAAATCTCAGAGGCAGATGTCATTAACGTAAAAGCCGGTATGCCTGTGTACTTTAATACCATCGGTGATCCGGACAAAAAATACGATGCGATCTTAACTGCCGTTGAGCCTGCACCGGAACAAATCAGTGATACCAGCTCCACTGACTCGGCGATTTACTATGTTGGTTATATTGAAGTGCCTAACCCAGAGCGTCGTTTTCGTATTGATATGACCGCACAGGTCTATGTGATCATTGATAAGGCCACCAATACCTTGCTTGTACCCTCTGCTGCGATCAAAAAAGGCCCTAACAAAGGCGCTTCTGGCGTAGCAAGATCTAGATCTGGTGCTGGCGGCAACAATAAGGCAGCTTCAGCTGCTCCAGCACCAGTCAAAGGTCCCTATGTGCGCGTGCTTAATGCCGATGGTAGTGTAGAAAATCGTGCGGTCAAAGTAGGTATTGATAACCGAGTCAACGCCCAGATTTTAAGCGGCCTAAAACAAGGAGAGACGGTCATTATTGGTGAAAACTCAGGCGCCAAGGGCAGTGGCAAAGGCCAACGTAGTCGCCCACCTGGCATGTAATGATCGACTCAGGCGCTTGGTGTTTATCACCGCTGCTGCCCATTATCTGCCATAAAATGCGCCGATAAGCGTAAGCCATATTCGGCGCAAAGCGGCAAGATATGCGTGGATAACCCACTGACTGTCTTGCCAACGTATTTCACATTACCTGTTAATTTTATCTTTTAAATTGACTTAGGGTATGACCGCTTAGACTGAAGATTTAGCTATGATGACATCCCAGCTACCACCCACTGACCCGACCTCACACGTGAGCACACCTAAGCCTAAGCCAGGTGCTGTGCCTATCATGCAGGTGTCCAATCTGATACGTGAGTTTGCCGCCGGTGAGCAAACCATTCGCATCTTACATGGCTTAGACCTGACCATTTATCAAGGTGAGATGGTGGCCATTATTGGTCAATCCGGCTCAGGCAAATCGACCTTAATGAATATCTTAGGCTGCTTAGACAAAGCCACTGCTGGCGATTATCTTATCTTTGGTAAATCAGTCAAACAGCTCGATGCCGATGAACTGGCCAAACTACGCCGTGAGCATTTTGGCTTTATCTTTCAGCGCTATCATTTGTTAGGCGATATTGATGCCCGTGATAACGTGGCCGTGCCTGCAGTTTATGCCGGCATGGACAACCAAGTGCGTGCCCAACGTGCCGAGAAGCTGCTGACTGATCTTGGCTTAGGCGATAAGATTCATAACCGCCCCAGTCAGCTTTCAGGTGGTCAGCAGCAGCGGGTTTCTGTGGCACGGGCACTGATGAACGGCGGGGATATTATCCTAGCCGATGAGCCGACCGGTGCTCTCGACAGTAAGTCAGGTAAAGATGTGCTGCAAATCTTACGTGATTTAAATGAGCAAGGTCATACCGTTATTATGGTGACGCATGACCCCTCTATTGCGGATCAAGCTGAGCGGGTCATTGAGTTAAAAGATGGTCATATTATCGCTGATTATCGCAATGAGCATTTTAACCGCTCAAAGGGCATCGATAGCGATCACACTCATAGCTCACACAATCAACCAAGCTTATCTAATGCCTCAGCACAAAGCTCATCTGAGCTGCATAAAAAACAAAAAAGCCGTTTAGGCTCCTTTATCGACCGTTTATCTGAAGCCTTTAGAATGTCTGTACTGGCCATGCGTGCTCATAAAATGCGCACGTTATTGACCATGCTGGGTATTATTATTGGTATCGCCTCTGTGGTATCTGTAGTCGGTCTAGGTCAAGGCTCACAGCAGCAAATCTTATCCAACATTAGCTCTCTTGGTACCAATACCATTACTGTCATCGATGGCTACCCCTATGGCGACCCCAGACGGCGCTATAATGATGATAATCTGACGCCCGATGATGCCAAGGCTGTGGCCAATCAGCCTTACGTGGTTAGTGTGAGCCCGCAGTTAGATGCCAGCGCCAGTGTGCGCTATCGAAATATTCAAGAATCAGCCAGCATCAGTGGTGTGGGCGAAGGCTATTTGGAAGTTACAGGCGAGAAGCTGGCACTTGGTCAAGGCTTCGATGAACAAAGTATCGCGTTACGTACCCAAGACATTATTATCGATGACAATGCCAAAAAAACCTTCTTTGCAGATGTGGATAATCCCATTGGTCAAGTGGTCCTCATTGGCAATGTCCCAGGCCGAGTCATTGGGGTACTTGAGCCTAATGAGGGCGGCTTTAGTCCCTCAAGTGACAGCCCAACGATTTATATGCCTTATACCACGATGATGTCGCGTATCGTGGGTGGCGAACATATTGACCGTTTCGTGGTACTTATCGACAATCAAATCTCAACCAGTGCTGCCGAATCTGCCATCTCAGATCTTATTGAAGGCCGCCATGGCGCCGATGACTTTAGAACCCGTAATTCAGACTCTATCCGTCAGACCATTGAATCCACCACCAACACCATGACACTGCTCATCTCATCTATTGCTATTATCTCGTTAGTGGTCGGTGGTATTGGCGTGATGAATATCATGCTGGTGTCGGTGACTGAGCGTACCAATGAGATCGGCGTGCGCATGGCGGTAGGCGCCCGCCAAAGCGATATCATGCAACAGTTTTTGATTGAAGCGGTACTGGTGTGTGTGCTTGGCGGTGCGCTCGGGGTATTATTGGCCTTTATGATTGGTGAGGCGATTAACAGCTTAGGCTCAGACAGCTTTAGCGTCATATACTCTCCAACCTCTATTGTTGCCGCATTTATCTGCTCTACTCTTATTGGTGTGGTATTTGGCTTCTTACCAGCACGCAATGCGGCCAAGCTTAACCCTGTGGAAGCTTTGTCACGTGATTAAACCCAAAAAAAGCCAACCACAGTGCATAAAAGCAGATTAATCAAAAAAAATGTGAAAAAATTAATATTTAGGGTTGCATTCTCATTTTTGAGGCGTATAATGTGCTCTCACGTTAAGGGGATACAGCAACCCACTAATGTTACCTATAGCGTTAAAAAGCTTAGCTTTGAGACACTATTTAGGGCCGATAGCTCAGTTGGTAGAGCAGTTGACTTTTAATCAATTGGTCCCGCGTTCGAGTCGCGGTCGGCCCACCAAATTCGAAAATCCCGATTCAACCCCGCTGGTTAATCGGGATTTTTATTTAACTTGGTAGGTTTGCGTATTTTTCGATAACCGCTATTAAAAATTAACTTTTTGATAAAACTTTCATTTAGATTAATTTTTTGCTTGCATTATCAATTTTTATACGTATAATATGCCACTCTCATTAAGGGGCAACACTTATCCTTAATGTAAAAAGAAGCTTGGGGCATACCCCACTTCACCTTTAGAGCGAACACCTCTTTAGGGCCGATAGCTCAGTTGGTAGAGCAGTTGACTTTTAATCAATTGGTCCCGCGTTCGAGTCGCGGTCGGCCCACCAAATTCAAAAACCCCGATAAATCAGATTTATCGGGGTTTTTCTTTGCGCCTACGTTGCGCCTGAGTTTTGTATATTTTTATAGGGTGTTGCCCGCTATTACCCTTGATAGCTCCAGCGGTGTTTAGGCAGAGCATTTAGGCTGCAGATGTAGGCATAGGATAACTTTTGTCATATCGCCGTATTGCAAGCACCCTATAAGGATGCGCCTAGCCTTTTTACCACCTTACCAACGCCTTTAGGCCATTTAATACCTAGTACATCAAGTAGCTTCATATCTCGAGGCTGATCAGGCACTTTAGCGATTAATTGATCAAAATCTGCTGCACCAATCGCCACCTTGCCATCATGTGCCAAGATAAGCGTATCTAGCGCCAAGTTTTGCACCTTGCTCAACGAGGCTTTATATAAATCGGGGAAATGAATCACCAAGGGTGAGACCAATTTGTTATTGATCTTTAAAACCAAATCTCCGGTGTAAGCTTGTTTGGTATCGGGATGCCACAGCGATATGTCACAACTGGTGTGCCCAGGCGTTTGTAAAATGACCCAATCTTCAAAGCCCACTACTCTATCGCCTTCTTCGGCAATCACATCAGCAGACACGACTGGATTGTACCACTGATTAATAAGCGGCTTTGCTCGGCGGCTGGCCACATAATAGGTCAAGGCCAAGTCTTTTAAATGCTGCTTGCGCCCACTCAAGCCTTTGTACCACATAGCAGCTTTGGCTGAGGTAACAATCTGACAGCCTGTCTTTTGTCTTAATATTGCAGCGCCGCCTGCATGGTCGGGGTGCATGTGAGTGACTACCACTGTCTTTAGCTGGTGTATGGGCCGCTGTAGGGTATCGGTGATATAAGATAAAATAGTATCTACATCGGCTCGACAACCGGCATCTAATAGCAGCAATTTGTCAGGATAAACGGCAAGGTAGGTGGTCTGAATATAGCCTTTGATACCAACGATCTGTTGTAAACTCATGATTTTCTTATAATTCCAATCGAAAAAGCAGGCTGTATAGTAAACTGCTTGGTCTATGATTTTAAGTGGCCAAGCTGACCGATAAGTTTTACAACAAAAAGCCCAAACATGCATACTACATGTTTGGGCCATCATTGGGTAAGTTACTTCGGTTTCAAATGAGCTGTTTAGGCTAAATCACGCACCTTGGGCTCACGCTCCCACAGACGGGTTTTTGCGTTTTCGATAAAGGCATCTACCTCATCTAATGGGGTAACAAACTCATCTTTTTCAACGGGAAGTTTACTTAAGATGTGCTTCTCGGTAGCTGGGCAGTAGGCAATCGCTTTACAGTGATTATAAGCATCATTGAACCAATCTAGCGCTGAGCTATCTTTAGCAAGCTTTTTGGCAACATCAGGCATGATGATACTTACTACCGCATCAAATAACACAGAAGGTGCCCCAGCGATACGCTCATCGGCTTGAATGCGGGTACCGTCATCAAGTAACGCCTCTTTACTTGGAGCGACTATCTTAACTGTGGCGCCAGCCGCTTTGGCCGCTTTTTCAAACTTACCAATCTGATCTTTGCTTGAGCCTTCACCGACTAAGATGCCAATTTGACGGCCTTGCAAGGTTTTGGGACTAAGACCTATGGTTTGCACGGCAGGCGATTTAGGTAGGTCTTGAATGGGCGCACGTGGCTCAGGCGCTTTGGGTAACTCCATGCCCAGTGCTGTGGCTACTCGGTTTGCCAAGTCTTCATCAATATTAATTAAATGACCCAGCATACGAGTACGGACGTGAGCGGTATCTACTTTACCCAGCTCAAAGGCAAAAGCTGAGGCAATATGCGCCTGTTCTGCCGGCGTCTGGCTACGATAGAACATACGTGGCTGACTGTAGTGGTCTGCAAAGCTTTCGCTACGCACACGGCCTTTAACGCCATCATCTAATTGTTCTGGGAATGAGCTAAAGCCCTGTTTTTCGCTTTCACGAGGCTTACTTGGATCTAAGCTTTGTGGCTCATACATTACGCGGCCTTTAGGCACTTGCATCTGCATATGACCATCTTGCTGCATGTTAGCAAACGGACATTTTGGTGCATTAATGGGCAGTTGTGCAAAGTTAGGTGACCCCAGACGCGACAGCTGAGTATCTAGATAGCTAAACAGACGGCCTTGTAATAATGGGTCATTACTAAAGTCGATACCAGGCGGTAGATGTGAAGGGCAAAATGCCACTTGCTCAGTTTCTGCAAAGAAGTTATCTGGATAACGGTTTAAGACCATCTTACCGACGATTTTCACCGGTACCAATTCTTCTGGAATTAATTTAGTTGCATCTAAATGGTCAAATGGGAACTGACTTGCTTCTTCTTCTGTGAATAATTGAACACCAAACTCCCATTCAGGATAGTCGCCCGCTTCAATGGCTTCAAATAAGTCACGGCGATTATAATCAGGGTCTGCGCCTGAGATTTTAACGGCCTCATCCCAAGTCAAAGACTGCATGCCTAACTTTGGCTTCCAATGGAAACGAACAAAGGTGCTCTTACCCTCTTTGTTGATCAAGCGATAGGAGTGAATACCAAAGCCTTCCATCATACGTAAACTACGTGGAATGGCACGGTCACTCATCAGCCAAATCAAGTTGTGCATGGTCTCTGGACTTAATGACACAAAATCCCAAAAAGTGTCATGCGCAGACGCTGCTTGGGGGAAGCCGCGATCTGGCTCAGGTTTTACTGCATGAATTAAATCGGGGAACTTAATGGCATCTTGAATAAAGAAAATGGGCATATTATTACCCACGATATCCCAATTACCCTCTTCGGTGTAGATTTTGACTGCAAAGCCGCGCACATCACGTGGCGTATCTTTTGAGCCTTTGTTACCGGCCACAGTTGAGAAGCGGGTAAATAAAGGCGTCTGTTTACCCGTTTTAGTTAATATTTTTGCAGTGGTGTAGTCTTCTAGCGACTCGGTTAATTCAAAATAGCCATGCGCCCCTGAACCGCGTGCATGCACAATACGCTCTGGAATACGCTCATGGTCAAAATGGGTAATTTTTTCTCGTAAAATGAAGTCTTCTAATAAGGAAGGCCCGCGTGGTCCTGCTTTTAATGAGTTTTGATTATCTGATATGGCCACACCTTGCTGGGTGGTTAATACTGCACCGTCTTTATCAGCTCTTTGATGCGTTTCACCGCCTTCACCGACAGCGGGATTCATTTGGTTAGCTGGGTCTTTATGATCAATATTATCTTTCATTATTATATCCTTGCTGGGTGTGTAATTGTTATCGTATTTAATCCAAAAGGCATAGACAACAGGCATTGATTCCAATTAAAAACACGTTGATTTTAAAGGTCTATTCTCTTTATTTATTGTCTTTAACTGTCACCTTAACGCTTTCATAAATGCTTTTTGTTTTAAAACTTTAAATCCTAGCTTTAGGTATAGTAACGAACCGTGTTTAAAGTGCCTGTTTAGATTTGGTTATATGTGTATAAGCTACGTTAATAAAATGGTGTAAGGTGGCTTAGTAATTGACTGTCTTCTTTTAGCATCAACGGCTGTACTTACTAATAACCGCTTCAATATCATGACGAATAATAGGCACACTAGGCATACGCTCAGCATGAAACCTTAAAATTGGAATACCAGCACTGGCCAATGCCTTGTCCTTTTTTTCATCTGCCTTAACCCGCGCTGGACTGTCATGAGTCCAATCATCAAGCTCAATGGCCAATAGCGTGGTTTGCGCATCTCGGTCCACCAAGACATAGTCCACACTTTGACGGCAGATACGGTTGAACCAAAAGTTTTTATCACGGCCCGCGTCATCACTGGGCGCAATAATACGTGACAACTGCACTTGGCTAAAAATATGATATTCAGGGACAGCCTTTTGTAATTTGGCAAAGAACAGCACCTCTGTGTCTGTCATAATAGGCATCGGCTCAAAGGGCCAGATGGCCAGCTCATCGCCTTTGACTGGCTTGGCCTGACTTTTTTGTTGGTCATGGCGGCGCTGACCTAGCATACTTAGTACAATTACTAAAGCCACCACCACCATGATGCCCAAAATCATAAAATCCACGAATACTTCCCTCAAATATAACAAAAACCACTTTCAAAACAGACGGTTATAAATACCAATTCAGGTATTATCGCACTTCTTGACCCAACGCCCCTAACCTTTTATCACAGCCATAAAAAAACACGACATCTAGTGTCGTGTTTGTATGAGTTGGCTTAATATAACGGCTAACTAGGGTTATTAACGGTAACAACTAGATGCCTGTTAGGATCTGCAGAAATCCTCTATTTAGCGCCAATAAAGCACCCAAGCATTGTCCACATCCGTACGCGAGTCGGCATTGATTTTGTCTTTTAACGCCAAGGCCGCTTCTTTGCCCTTTTCGGGACCAACAATCACCCGCACACCTTTACTGGTATTACTGGTGGTTGCTCGGTAGCCGGCAGCACGCAGTTGCTTGACGATGTCATCGGCTTTTTTCTGATTATCAGCCAGCACCACTTGCACTCCAAAGGTACCCTTAGCCTCTCCACTGGCAGCTTTACGGCGTGCATCTGCTAGACGCTGCTGCGCCTCACGCTTTTTTTGCTCTGCGGCTTGTTTTTGCTGCGCTTCACGCTGCAGTCTTTCTACTTGCTTACGCGAGGGGATGGTAACTGTCTGACCCACTTTAAGCGACGTATTGGTACTCATGTTATTGGCTTCGGCTAAGGCCTCTACCGGTACATTATATTGACGCGCCAGCTTAATAAGTCCCTCACCTGCTTTGACCTCATGACCTTTTTGACTGGTGGGCCCAGTACTGGTTACCACCGGCTTAGAGGTCACAGCCGCTTTAGTAGGTGCAGCAGCGCTCTTATTACTGCTAGCATTGTACTCACTTACTAAACGATCAACTTGACTGCGTGAAGGAATGGTAAGGGTTTGACCCACTCGAATAGAGGCATTATGGGATAATTTATTGGCCTGTGAAATGGCCTCAACCGGCACATTGTATTGGCGCGCTAATTTAATAAGCCCCTCTCCACGCTGTACGGTATGCTTTTGGGTGCTACTTGGTGCCTGTTGAGTGGCCACCTTTTTGGGTTCAGGCTTTGAGCTATCTTGAGCCTTAGCCGTATTTGTTTGCGTCGCGGAGGTAGCTTGGGTCTGCGTTGCCGGCGTTGGAGTGACTTGAGCGACTACTGTCTCAACCGGTCGGGCCTTTACCACAGGTTTGGTCACCGTAACTTCAGAGCCCGCTTCATCGGCAGGTGAGCCATCAGTGACCGGTTCAGCAGCGCTGTTATTGCGATACTGTTCGTTTTCAAGGCGCGCTTTTTGCATCGCCAACGCTTCCGCTTTTTCTTGCTCAGTCAAGAACTCGCGGGTACGCTGATCAAGCTCAGACATCTTTTTTTCACGCTCAAGACGCTTTTGGGCCAAGATACGCTCTTCAGTGGCCACATCTGCTGTCATTGGTGACTGCGCGGTGCTTTTATCGGTGCTTACTTGCGCCACCGGTGTTTGCTCTACTTGACTGTCACTTGGGGTACCCATCTGATTCACCATGGCAAACAGTAAAGTGCCGCCTCCCAGAAATACCAAAGTACCCAATAATAATTGTCGTGATGAATCCATAGTCACACCCTTTTTATATTTAAAGCTTTATTCATACGGTTATACACAACCATTAATATATTTTAAGATTATAAAGGATTACGCCTCTTATGTCTGCTATCACATCGCCTAATATACTGCCCCGCACACTCAAAACAATTTGTGCTAAATACCAACAAGTTTAATTCAAATTCGCTGCGTGTTATCGGCTATTTGCTTGGCTCCTAAAACCAGATACCTTTGTTATACTAACGACGCGAATTTTATCTCTTTTGTGCCTGTGTATTTTGTTATAATTTATGATAACTACAAAATATTTTATAGTCTATTTATTTAAACTTATCAATTATAACCAGCTGGTTTAGATCATTATTAATTAAAAACTGTTTCACCAAGCGCGGTATCGGCTTATAATTTTAAATCGATCATCACCACCACCTGACAAGATTGACGTCCCTCTTAACCCTAAAAACCAAGTTCAAAGACAAGGCAACTGCAATGACCCTGGATTCTACATTACCTCACAGTACCACAGATTTTGACACTGACGTGCTACAGCAAGATAAGTTCACTATTGGTAGCCGCACCTTTTACTCAAGGCTGTTGGTGGGTACGGGCAAATATAAAGACTTAACCCAGACCGCTCAAGCAATTCAGGCTTCTGGTGCTGAGATTGTCACTGTGGCCATTCGTCGCACCAATATCGGTCAACATAAAGACCAGCCTAACCTGTTAGAGGTCATCTCACCAGATAAATATACGATTTTGCCCAATACAGCCGGCTGCTTCGATGCTGAAACCGCCATCCGTACTTGCCAGCTATCTCGTGAGTTATTAGATGGTCACAACCTCGTAAAATTAGAAGTGCTGGGAGATCAAGATACGCTTTATCCCAATGTCACTCAGACCTTAACCGCAGCCAAAAAGCTCATTGACGATGGTTTTGAGGTCATGGTTTACACCTCAGATGACCCTATTGTCGCCCAAGAATTAGCCGCTATGGGCTGTGTGGCCATTATGCCTCTAGGCAGCTTAATTGGGTCGGGACTTGGCCTATTAAACCCACATACGCTAAGTTTGATTGTCGAAAAAACCAAAGCTTATAATCTGCCAGTTTTGGTCGATGCTGGCGTGGGCGCCGCCTCTGATGCCGCGATTGCCATGGAGCTTGGCTGCGATGGGGTATTAATGAACTCTGCCATTGCCAATGCCCAAAACCCAGTAATGATGGCGCATGCTATGAAACATGCTATTTGGGCTGGGCGTGCCTCTTATTTGGCAGGCCGTATGCCTAAGCGTAAAATGGCGGTGCCAAGCTCCCCACAAACCGGCTATTTCTTTCAATAATCTGATAGAGTTTGGGTGAATGTAGAAACACTATGAAAGTCAAATCTCTTAATGACCTAATGACTCATAAATAGATTTCATTGACTTAATTTTTGATTTACTATCTGTAGCTTAAGCGTGTTTTAATGAATTATTATTCTGTGTACAAGCGGCTTTATGTGACCGTCTATTGTATTTGATACAGCAAGGGAATGTCATGCGTCTATTATCATTGGTAGATTTACTGTTTTTATTGGTTGAAAAAAGAAAGCAGCCTATGCACGTCGGTGGGCTGTTTTTATTCGAGGTTCCCAAAGATGCCCAAGAGGATTTTGTGCTGTCTTTGGTGCAGCAAATGCAAAACTCTACAGTCCCCCCTACTTTTCCGTTTAATCAGGTGTTGCACAACTTAACGTACTGGAAAAACGATGACGAGTTTGATGTTGAGCATCATTTTCGCCATATTGCGCTGCCTAAGCCTGCCCGAGTGCGCGAGCTATTATCTTATATCTCAAAAGAGCATGGTCGCCTGCTAGATAGGGCGCGTCCGCTATGGGAATGCCACATTATTGAGGGTATTGAGCCGGAGAGTGACGGTCGCCCCAAAAGATTTGGGCTTTATTTTAAAATTCACCACTCGTTGGTAGATGGCATTGCGGCCATGCGCTTGGTTCAAAAGTCGTTATCACAGTCACCCAATGAGACCATCACCTTACCGCTTTGGGCGTTAATGATGCGCCACCGCCATCAAATTGAGTCGGTGATACCAAAAGAGCGTGGCATTGGCAGTATCATCAAAGACCAATTACAAACCGCCAAGCCGGTGATGGGCGAGCTGCTTAGTGCTCTAAAAATCGATAAAGACAGTAGCTATGTGCGCACCACCCAGGCGCCGCCCAGCATCTTAAACCAAAGCATTTCAAGCTCACGCCGCTTTATTGCTGACTCCTATGACATTGCTCGCTTTAAAAGAGTGGCAAATAATTTGGGGGTGAGTATTAATGATGTGGTACTAACTGTATGTTCAGGGGCATTAAGACGCTATTTATTATCCATCAATGAGCTACCAAAGGATCCGTTAATCGCATGGGTACCCTACTCTATGCGTAAAGATGAGACAGTCGCGGGCAATCAGTTTGCCTTTATCTTATGTAATTTGGGCACGCATTTGGCCAGTCCTCTAGAGCGCTTAAAGCTTGTCCATAACAGCATGAATGATGGTAAAAAGCGCTTTGGTCGTATGTCACAAGCGGAGGTTGTCAACTATAGCTTGGTCGCTTACAGCTGGGAGTTTGTGAATATTTTTACCAATGCTTATCCCAAAAAACATGCGTTTAACTTAATTATTTCCAATGTTCCTGGCTCACAAAAAAAGCTATACTGGAACGGTGCGGAATTAAGAGCCTTGTATCCAGCTTCTATCTTATTTAATGGTCAGGCAATGAACATTACTTTAGCCAGTTATTTGGACCGCATCGAGTTTGGTATCGTGGCGTGTAGTAAAACTCTGCCCAAGATTCAAAGCCTGCTAAAGATGCTAGAAGATGAGTTGGGCCAACTTGAAACCATCTGTACCGAAAGAGAGTTGGGCATTCGCGAATAAACCGCTGCAGCCCACTTGCCTTGTAGCTTACTGTTAGATGATGACTAAGAACATCAAGACAAATGGCGATAAGGCAAGGCTGGCTTATCGGGTTTTACTAAAGACTGTTAATAAGGTTTTTTATGCGAATTTTATCTTTGGTAGAGCAGCTATTTTTTTTATTAGAAAAGCACAAACAGCCCATGCACGTCGGTGGGCTGTTTTTGTTTGATATACCAGACAATAGTGACAATAATTTTGTCGCAGATTTGGTGCGTCAAATGCGCAGCTCTACCACACCGCCGACTTTTCCATTTGATCAAGTGGTGCACAATCAAACCTTTTGGAAAAGTGCAGACAAGGTAGATATTCACTATCACTTTCATCACATGGTACTGCCAAAGCCTTATTCAAAACAGGCCCTATATAGTTATGTGTCGGATGTGCATGCCAATATGCTAGATAAGGGCTACCCGCTATGGGAATGTCATATTATTGAGGGTATTGAAGCCGACCATGTCGTCGATGTCAGCGCCCCCTCTAAGCCCTTACACCCAAACCAGTTACCTATAAATCAGGCTGAGCCAAAGCCAAAGTCCTCTCAAAAGCCTGCGCCAAAAAAGCAATTTGCTTTGTATTTTAAGATTCACCATGCCTTGGTAGATGGGGTGGCAGCCATGCGTTTGGTTGAGAGGTCTTTATCTGCCTCACAGCATGAGGTGATGAGCTTGCCACCTTGGGCCTTAATGCGCCGAGATAAAAAGCATCTGGCCGCCCTTACCCCACAAAAACGATCGGTTAGCGGCATTGTTAAAGAGCAGGTGAGCAGCATCAAACCGGTATTTACTGAACTCAAAAATGGCCTCAGGCAGCGCACAGATCCCGGCCATGTCTCAACCTTACAAGCACCCAGCAGCTTGCTTAATCAGCGCATATCCAATTCACGCATATTCATGGCGCATACCTTCCATTTGAGCCGATTTAAAAGCCTAGCCCAGCAGCTCGATGTGAGTATTAATGATGTGGCCTTGGCGGTATGCTCTGGGGCACTGCGCAGCTATTTAATCAGTGAAAACGCGCTGCCCAAAGAGCCACTCGTTGCCTTTGTGCCCGTATCGCTTCGAAAAGATCAAAGCGCCTCGGGCAATCAAACATCACTGGTATTGTGTGACTTGGGGACCGATCAGGCCAGCCCCAAGCAGCGATTACAAGCCATTCATGACAGTATGACCATCGGTAAAGATAAGTTTGGGCGCTTAGATCAGGCGCAGGTCATCAACTACAGTGCCATAACTTATGCTTGGGAGGGGGTTAATTTATTAACCGGCGCTTACCCCAAAAAGCAGGCTTTTAATATTCTCATATCCAATGTTCCTGGTCCCAAACAGCAACTGTATTGGGATGGTGCTGCGCTGAGTGCACTGTATCCGGCTTCCGTTGTTTTTGATGGTCAAGCGCTAAATATAACCTTTACCAGTTATCTCAATCAGGTGCATTTTGGAATTATTGGCTGTGGTAAAAATCTGCCCAATATTCAAAATCTGGTGCCTTTATTGGAGCAAGCGCTATTGGTACTTGAGGCAGACAGTAAAGAGCGATCTGCCTAAGATTAAAAACCCAGCTTTAAGCCAAGCTTTTGTAGCAGCCATAAGCCATAAGTGACTGCGATATAATTAATAAATAAGCCAATGGCGCCACTAATCACCAACATGGGGAGCACCCCATTTTGCTGCAGAGCAGTCATACTCATCTCGCCAGCTGAAATGTCATATAAGGTATGCAGCATCAGTAATGAGGTGGCCATCAGCGTCAACAATGCCGTAAGCACCCCAATTCGGTGACATTCAATCTTCTCTAGGGGCCGTTTTTGAGTGGCTCTAAATATCCCAAGTACCACTATATTCAATAACAGCAATACTGCCAGCGATAGCCCAATGCCACTCAATGGAAAATTAACTTGAGTCAGCCGCGAGGGCGCAAACACATACGCCAGCGCGTAAGGTAGCGCATAGCCCACTGTGCTTATCCAGCTTTTGGTATGCGCGGTTTGTTGCATACCCACAGGATCAGGATAATCGGTAGGGTCTTGGGCGGGGAATAAATCATCTTGCATGGACATCTCAGTGGATTAAATAATAAATACTGCCAAAAAAAGAGGTGATGTCCTAAGACTCACCTCTTTTTGACGCTAGGCCGCTTGCCTCTAAGCTAGCATTTAGTAACGCAGATAGCCATCTAACTGACCTTAGTTGGCTCTAGCTGGCCACTTTTTCTACGGCAAAACCTAAAGATGTTAAGGTTTCTTCTTTATCATGCGGCGCAAGCACAGCTTTGCTGCTTGGCTTGCCTTGTAGATAGGTGGTGGCCACACGCTTTAAGTCCTCTAACGTTACCGCTAAAATGTTGGCGCGCATTTTTTGTTGCCAAGCCTCGCCGCGGTGATGTAAGTCAGCAAAGCAAGATTTCACCGCTTCCCCAGCCGGTGAGCCAGGTTTATCCATGCTAGAGACAATTCCTAAAATGGCCTCCTCTAGCTGCTCAGGCTGCTGCGGCTCGGTCAATAGCCACACCACGCTTTGCTCAAAGTGCTCAAAGGTCTCAGCACAATGCGGGTCACGATAGCTAAAGAACTTAAAGGCGCAAGCATTAGCGTCATAGCCTGCACCGCCACCATAGGCGCCGCCACGCTCACGAATGGCACTGTGTAAGTAGCCATTGCGTAAGTAAGGGGCTAAGACCATGAGTGCAGCACTGTCTGGATGATCAGCCGGTACCACAGGATACACAGCCGCATTGTGATAGACATTGGTGGCGACTAACCACGCTAAGTCTGGCGCTTGTCTATCTATACTGTTGTCTTGCGTGCCTTCAGTGTCAGGTGAGGTCAGGGACAATTGTAGCTGTGTGTACTCACTTGGAATGCTGGCTGCAAGTGCCTGAGAGTCTTGTGCCACCTTGCCAGTATAGCGTGACTGTGCCCAGCTTTGCTCAATTAAGTGTTTGAAGTTCTCAGTTTGTTCAGGCTCACACACAATCAGCGCCTGTTTTGGTAAGCTCGCCAAGCGCTGATGCAGTACCATCAATGCCTGAGCCAAATCATCCCATTTACGCTCATCATTGCTGGCCTGCTCCAAAAACTCTTTTAGCGCATTAAGTGCGGGCAAGCCACTGCGTACATATTCAAGTTCTGCCTGGCGGCTCATGTGACGGCTGGCCGTTTGCATCGCATAAGCATGACCTGAGCTGGCTAAACGAGATTGCCAGCCGGCACGTCTTTGCTGTAGTAGCTCTTTGATACGGTCATGCTCAGTAAAGATACTGTGCTCAAGCACCTGCTTCACCAAGTCAATGGCCTCAGGCTTACGGTTTAAGGCGCGCGTGGCCACCACAAAATAACTGCTTAAGCTGTCCGGATCTTTAGGAGAGGTGCGCTGACTTACCCGAGCAGTTACCCCAGATGAGTGAGCAGCTTGCAGCGCCTGAAAATCACGCGCTGACAATTCATCTGTACCCAGCTCAGATATTAGCCCCAAATAAAGCGGCAATAGCGGATGGTTAATCAGCTCATCTTGATCCGCCAGCGGCATAATCACTTGATAATAATATAAACCATTGGTACCCGCCTCATATTGATACAAGACACTGTCGTCACCCGCCAGCTGAATATTTGCCTGCTTGCCATGGATAAAGCTAATTGACTCTGGCACATCCTCAAGCCCCACCTTTGGTAGTAAGCTTAAATCATCCGGCGCCGCTTGGCGCTCAGCTAACGCAGCCGCTTGCTGCTTTAATTTAAGCTTATCTTCTTCGGTTAAATTGGCTTCAATACGGTCTAATCGGGCCTGCTCAGCAGCGGCCAATTGAGCAGATTTACTCGCATCAGGTACCAAGGTGACACGCACACGATGCGAGTTGTCTAATAAATGCTGCTTTAATAAACCAGGCAGCCAAGTGGGGTCTTTGACCTGCTCACGCAGCCACTGCAAATGCTCATCCACCTCCCAGATATCGATTGGATTGCCATCATGAATGGCCGTACTAAAGCCTTCAAGCATTAAGTTTAGGCCATAAGGAATACTGTCGCCGCCTATGTGGCGCTGATCTATTTCGATCTGATGCAAAATGGTTTCGATGGCTTCAGGATCAATCTCGCTATCTGCCACTTGCTGCAATAGCTCTAAAATACCTTGTTCAATAGCATCCGCATGCTCAGGCTCGGAGCCTCGCACACCAGCATAGAACACCATCTCAAAATGACTGTCATCAAGACCCAACAAAGGACTTGGCCCTGTGGCCAGAGGATGACTGTCTAAATAGGCACGCAGCGGCGAGCCGGCATGCTCTATAAGCACCCCCTCTAACAAGCGCAGCGCCAAACGCTGTCTGGGATTGGTAATCTCAGGCAGCAGCCAAGCGATGGCATGATGTGTTTGTGCTTTATCAATCTCATCGACTGTATAAGTCTCAGTGACTTGAATGGGTGCCGTTAAACGCTTCTCAGGGCGAGACTGATGTTTTTTTCCTGTCTCAAATTGTGCCAAAGCATCGTCATGAAGCTTCGCCTGAGTCTCATAGACTGGGATATTACCAAAGCTCATAATCACACTGTTTGAGGGATGATAATGGCTTTGATGAAACTGCACCAGCTCTGCATGGGTCAAATCTGGAATATCTGCAGGGTCACCGCCTGAGTTGTAATGATAAGTGGTGGATGGGAATAAATGGTGCGCCACGCTATGATACAGTTGGTCAATCTCACCGCTCATGGCGCCTTTCATTTCATTAAAAACAATGCCTTTAAAATGCGGCTTATCGCTGTCGTCTAGTTCAACGCGAATACCTTCTTGGGCAAAATCCAGTGGGTGCAAATTTGGGAAAAATGAAGCGTCAAGATAGACTGACAACAGATTAAAGTAGTCATTTTTATTTTGAGTAGCAAACGGATAAGCGGTCCAATCTGCTGCTGTCATGGCGTTCATAAACGTATTTAATGAACGCTTAATCATAGAAAAGAAAGGATCGCGCACCGGATATTTGGCTGAGCCACACAGCGCGGTGTGCTCAAGAATATGTGCCTCACCTTTTGAGTCCATAGGCTGAGTGCGAAACCCCACCAAAAATGCATTCTCATCGCTAGGATGCGCTAAATGGTAGTGCATGGCGCCGGTTTGGATGTGCTGACAAATAAGGACATCTAAAGACAGCGCTTCAATTTTACGCTGCTCAAGCAGCTTAAAGCTTGGATGTAAGGTCAAGTCTGGCATAGCACTGGTGGCTTGCATCTGTTTTGTCGTTACATCTGGTGTTTTTACAGGTGGTGTTTGCGCGGAATTTGTTTGCATAGAGGAGCTCATATTATTTATGGTATTTTTATTAGTAGGCGGGTCAAATCATTTTTTGACAAGTGCTGCATTTTGGGCGTGCTGATATTAGTTAATGGAGTCGTTTGCACTTTTTTAAAGCCATGCCAGTCACTTTCTAGTCACTTTAATGACATAAAGCTACCTGACAGGTTATTGCGCTGACAAATCAGAGTTTTGATTCGGACAGCTGCGCACTTTAGTAATGCTGGGCGGATAGGATTGGCCACTGTGTTTGGCAGGCAGTGTCAAACAAAACACCTCACCATTTTGGGCACGAATAGACTGCTCAAACTGACGAAATTTGACCACATCTCGATCGCTTTGTGCGCTTTGACCGAGTAGCTGCCAAATTAACATACTTATCCAAAAGCCATGGGTGTAGACCACATGATTGCCATCTTCAAACTGCTCAAAGTCGTTAAGTACTTTTGCCACACGTTGATAAAACTGAGCAAAGCTTTCGGCATCAGCCCCTTGCGAGTACTCAGGATGTGCGCTTGCCCAATACTCATCCATTAAGGCCAGCCGAGTTGCAAAATCTCTGCCCTCAATACAGCTAAAGCTCAGATAGTTAAACTCTTGCAAGCCTTCAATGATTTGGGCGCTCATTGCCACCCTCTCCAATAGCGGCTGCGCTGTTTGCTGAGTCCGCAAAAAACTTGACACGCTGATGGATTCAATGTGATCACCTAATGTGTGCTGCACCCACTGTGCCACAGAATGCGCCTGCTTGTGTCCCAATTGCGTTAAAGGAATTTGTGAATTAGGCTGCGCCTCGCCTCCGGCGTTGGCTGTACTTTGGCCATGCCGGATTAAATAAATTTTTCTCATAGATAGGTATACTTAGATGGTTTGGATGTGATTTTTAGACATCATCTTTAGAAGTAGCCTGTAGACTGTCTTTTTAAGCGTATTGCTAAGCTTTATTAATCAGTAACCGCCAGTCTACTTGAGTCGGTCAAAAATTCAAACTCATTTTAAAACAAGTACAAAGGCAGCGCCTTATTTTGTGGAACATCACCAGACGCGCCAGTCACCCAAAGCCAAATTTTCTATTTTTCTGCTTTTTCTGCTGCGCCCTTATTTTAAAAGCTTCTCAGCCAGCCCTTGTGATATCAAGGGCTATCAAAGTTACCCCCATCACCTGTGGATAACTCTGTGTATAACTCAAAACTTGACAAGATTTAACACAGATTCAGCAAGGCCTCACCTTAAATTGTATATTTTTTAAACAGTTTAAAATCATAATAAAATCAAATACTTACAAGCACACCCGTTTAACTGCTAATTTTTTTTATTTATTTTTCAATCACCTTAAAAATGCAGCAATGTTTCACAGACTACTGCCGCTATGCCCTCCACAATCTGGCTAAATTGCAGTATGATAGCGGCACGATTTTTAAACCCTCATTGACACAATATAAGTTGGAATTATTATGTACGACGTTATGGCTGTAGGAAACGCTTTGGTAGACCACGAATATCTATTAAGCGATGAACAATTGACCTCAACCAGCTTGGCCAAAGGCAGCATGACCTTGGCCAGTTTGGAGGAGCAAACCCAGTTATTGTCTGAGTTTGAAACCAACGACCTACAGCCTTCAAAACAAACTGGCGGTGGCTCGGCAGCCAATGCCATGTTTGCTTTTGCCTGCCTTGGTGGCAAAGCCTTTTATGGCTGCCGTGTTGGTAATGACCACGCCGGCCAATTTTATTTAGATGATTTAAATCAAGCTGGTGTCGCCACCTGCAATACCAAATCTACGGTAGAAGGCGGCGTGACTGGCTCATGTGTGGTGGCCATTACCCCAGATGGCGAGCGCACCATGCAGACCTTCTTGGGCACCTCAAGTGAGATTGATGACGCCAATATCGATTTTGAAGCCTTGGCCCAAAGTAAGTGGTTGTATCTAGAAGGCTATTTGTCCATGTCAGCCAGCCTACACCCTGCCCTACAAAAGCTACGTCAACAGGCCAAAGACAACCATACCAAAATTGCGGTAAGCTTCGCTGATCCTGCGGTAGTCAACTTTGCCAAAGATGGCCTGCTACAAATGCTGGGCGATGGCGTTGATGTGATTTTTTGTAATGTTGAAGAAGCCAAGCTCTTTACTGGAGCAGACGATATTAAAGCGGCAGCCCAAGCACTGACCGACTTCTGCCAGTTGGCAGTGGTCACCTCGGGCGCGCAAGATACCATGATTTGTGAGCGCAGCGAAGCGGGCCAATTAAGCCTAATTCAAGTCGCCACCCCTAAAGTCGATACCGTCATCGATACCAATGGTGCAGGCGATAATTATTCAGGCGCGTTTTTATATGCTTTGGCCAATGACTGTACATTAACTCAGTGCGGTCAATTAGCCGGTCAGGTGGCAAGCCAAGTGGTACAACAGTTTGGTCCACGTTTGAGCCTTGAGCAGTATCAAAGTATTGCTCAGCAAGTACTGCCTGCCCGTTCTTAGTAGCTTAGTATTAAAGTACTAATGAGTTAAAGTACTAATGAGCTAAAGTAATAAGCAGTCAAAGTAAAAATAAAAAGGCAAATAACAAAATACAAAATCCCAGACTAGTCTGGGATTTTGTATTTTAAAGTCAGTGTTATATTAAGCCTTGGCCAATGCCTGTGCTAAGTCCGCTTTAATATCTTCAATATGCTCGATGCCAATCGACAGACGAATCATATCCTCACTCACACCTGCATTGGCAAGCTCTTCATCATTTAATTGACGGTGAGTGGTGGTGGCTGGGTGGCTGGCCAATGATTTGGCATCACCGATGTTGACTAGGCGGGTAATCAGATTGAGTGCATCGATAAATTTAGCACCCGCTTCGCGCCCGCCTTTTACCCCAAAGGTTAAGATGGCAGAAGGCGTACCCTTCATATATTTTTGGGCCAACTGATGGTCAGGATGATCCGCTAAGCCGGCATATTTTACCCATGCCACTTTATCGTGACCTTTGAGATACTCTGCCACGGCTTGAGCGTTTTGTACATGACGCTCCATGCGTAGGCTTAGCGTCTGGATACCTTGCAAAATACTAAAGGCATTTAAGGGACTCAGGGCAGCGCCAGTATTACGCAGCGGTGCCACGCGAGCACGGGCAATATAAGCGGCAGCGCCGACATCTTTAACGAAGTTTACGCCATGATAGCTGACATCAGGCTGATTTAATAAAGGAAAGCGCTCTGGGTAATCGCCCCAGTTAAACTGACCACTGTCAACAATAGCACCCCCAATTGAAGTACCGGTACCACTCATATACTTGGTCAATGAATGCACCACGATATCCGCCCCAAATTCAAATGGACGGCAAATGGCAGGGGTTGCTACGGTGTTATCGATGACGACCGGCACACCGTGTTTATGCGCCGCGTCTGCGATGGCCTCTATATCAATGATATTGCCTAGTGGATTACCGATACTCTCAGCAAAAACCATTTTGGTTTTCTCATCGACTAAGTCATGAATGGCCGCTGGATTTTTGTGATCAAAAAAGCGCACTTCGATGCCTTGACGCGGCAATGTGTGGGCGAAGAAGTTATAGGTGCCGCCGTACAAGGTAGAGGCGGCAATGATGTTGTCGCCCGCTTCACAAATAGTCTGTACCGCATAGGTAATGGCGGCCATACCAGAGGCCACAGCCAATGCCCCAATACCACCTTCTAAAGCTGCTACCCGCTCTTCTAGTACCGCATTGGTGGGGTTCATAATACGGGTATAGATATTACCTGCCACTTTTAAATCAAATAAATCTGCGCCATGCTGAGTGTCATCAAAGGCATAAGAGCTGGTGTGGTAAATCGGCACGGCAACCGCTTTGGTGGTCGGCTCTACACTGTAGCCGGCATGAATCGCTAAGGTTTCTAGGCGCTGATTATTCTCAAGTTGGCTATTTTGACTGTCCGTTTCGCTCATAATATTTCCTTAGTTTATGGGGGGATAGAAGAGTGTGACTACACAAAGGGTGCACAGCTTGGTTTATTTTTTATCTTATGTAAGCTTAGCCATCTAAGCTTACCAAACTTTTGCCCACCCTAGATTAAGCCATAAAAAAGCTGGATTATCCAATGATAACCCAGCTAATTGATAAATATAATGACTAATTATTATGATACTTATTACCGACCCTCATATTAATCAGATCGATTTATAGTGTTTACTTGTAATAAGCATTTTCGGTGCGGGTGTGGTCCGTATCGTCGACCACTTGAGTCAACTCAGGGATTTGCTGCTTAAGCTGCACTTCTACACCTTGACGCAGGGTCATATCCACCGCTGAACAGCCCTGACAGCCGCCACCGAATTTTAATACCGCAGTCAGGCCCACGCCCTCTTCTTCGATAAGCTCTAGTAGCTGAACATCACCGCCATGCGCCGCTAGGCTTGGGTTAATCTCAGATTGTAGAACATAGTTGATGCGCTCTTCTACGCTGGCATCAGCACCCACTTTAGGCACTTTTGAATTGGGCGCACGGAAGGTCAATTGACCGCCAAAACGATCTTTATTATAGTCGATAACCGCATCTTCTAAGTAAGGCACAGAAGACGCTTCAATATAGGCAGTAAATGGCTCAAATGACATTTGTAAATCAGCTTCATCTTCTTCACCAGGCTGGTTGTAAGCCATACAGCACTCGGCACGTGGCGTCCCTGGATGCTCAACAAAAATACGCACACCAATGCCTGGGGTTTCTTGTTTGGCTAATAATTCGGCCAAATAATCTTGTGCAGCTTTGGTAATGGTGATGTTGCTTTTAATGTCGGATTGTTCGATATCAATTGCTGAGACTGGAGCATTATCAGTCATAAGATGACCTCTTGTGTTGTGAAGAATAAAACGGAAATATAACGCTTAATATGCATTTGTAATGACTCTATTATGGCGCTGATTGCAAATTAATCAAGGCAAATACGTATAACAATAAGCATATCTTAGTAACCTTGATGCTATTAAATACCCTAGAATCTAAATGGGTTTGAGAGGATGGTGCTGCTTATTTACAAGCTAAATTTTACAATATGGCTTATAATATGGCACATCAAAAATAATTATTTCCTAGGCGCGGTTATTTCTACTAATCCGCCACTAACAAAACTTGTAGTCCCCCTATCCAGCTTTTTATATTTTCATTTATTATTGGTAACGTTTGCCAAAGTTTTGAGTATAAAAAGTGTAGAGTTGAATATCATGACCTTATTTAGTGCGGTTATCTCTATTTTTTTATTGATAGCGATAAGCGCTATCGTATCAAGTTCTGAGCTTGCCTTAGCTTCTGCCCGAAAAATAAAATTGCAAATACTCGCCAAAGAAGGGGAGGTACGAGCCCTCGATGTGCTCGGTATGCAAGAAAACCCCGGTAGCTTTATCACCGTCGTACAAGTGTTGTTAAACGCTGTGGCCATTTTGGCCGGTGTCATTGGTGAGTCTGCCGTCAGCCCCTATCTGCTCGCGCTCATTGGTCATGAAACCTTAGCGTCGGTTTTGTCCTTTATTTTGGTCACCAGTGTGTTTGTGTTATTCGCCGATCTCATGCCTAAGCGTTTTGCCATGACTTACGCTGAGCCCATTGCCATACGCCTTGTACGTCCGATGATGATGCTTATTTTTATATTCAAACCCATCATCTGGGTATTTGATGGCGCGGCAGATTTACTGTTTAAACTGATGGGCATCTCCACCGTTCGCCGAGACGACATGACCTCAGAGGACATCTATGCGGTCATGGATGCAGGCGCTGAGGCAGGCGTGTTAAAACATCAAGAGCATCATCTGATTGCCAATATCTTTGAGATGCAAGAGCGTACCGTTACCTCAGTAATGACCACGCGTGAGTATATTGTTTATTTCGATTCTAATGAAAAACATGATGTCATCGTCGAGACTATGATTCGTGAACCACACCATAAGTTTTTGGTGTGTTTAGAAGATGACTTAGAGCAAACCATTGGCTATGTTGAGTCACGTGCCTTTTTGGCCTTGGTGCTACAAAAAGAGCAGGTGCGTTTGACAGATCCAACCATTCTACGTCCTGCGCTATTTATTCCAGACACCTTATCGCTTTTTGATGTTCTAGAAACCTTTAAAACCACCGGCTCTGACTTCGCGATTATCGTCAATGAGTATGCGCTTGTGGTGGGCGTCATCACCCTAAAAGATGTCATGAGTATCGTGATGGGTGAGCTGGTAACGATGGATGAGCAGCCTATTGTACAGCGTACTGAGAACTCTTGGCTGGTCGATGGCATGACGCCGATTGAAGATGTGATCCGCACCGTAGGCATCATAGATTTGCCCAAGTCGGAGAACTACGAGACCATCAGTGGCTTTATGATGTATATGCTGCGTAAAATTCCAAAAAAGACCGATGTCATTGAGCATGGCGGCTTTAAATTTGAGATTTTAGATACCGAAAACCTCAAAATCAACCAGCTATTGGTGACCAAGATCGAAAGTGATAGCTAACTTACGCCACACCGCTAAAGCCAAGTTTAGTGTTTGAAATAAAGACAGTGCCCTTTGAAGATGGTCGCTCTTTAAGACAGCCTGCTTTTACCACAATGCTTTTTTTAGTTGAGTGCCTTTATGTCAAAACCACCCTTAATCTCCCGCCTGCCCTTTATCTCGATTTGGGCCGACAGCGATGCTCAGCAGCGTACGGCACTAAAGGGCGTGGTTTTGGCCATTGTTTCAAACTTATTATTCGGCGTGCTTTATTTTTATAGCAGTCTTTTGCAGCCATTAACCGGCACTCAGGTATTTATCTGGCGCATGCTGTCTATGTGGGTGGTGCTGGTTGGTTTTTTGGCAATAACTGGCAGGCTCAGCTTTCATATCAATCGCTTACGTGAGCTAAGCAGCTTTAAGCAGTGGCTGTTGCTACTATTACCCACACCCATATTTTTTAGTCAGCTGTGGCTATTTATGTGGGCACCGGTCAATGATCAAGGCGTGCAAGTGGCCATGGGCTACTTTTTGTTTCCGCTAATGATGGTGGTGTTTGGTTTTATTTTTTTTGGTGAGCGCTTAAGCCGGTTGCAGTGGTTGGCGGTATTGTTTGCCATGCTGGGTATTGGCCTTGAAATGCTACGTACCCAAAGTGTGTCTTGGGCCACGCTGTGGGTGTGCGGCACCTACCCTATTTACTACATCCTGCGCCGCTTGCAGGGCATAACAGCGATGACTGGGATGCTGGTCGATTTGAGTTTATTTTTGCCCATTGCAATAGGCTATCTGGTAATAGCAGCGCCTGGTAACTTTATGTTTGTGACCGGATCCGGGCTGTATTTTATGTTGGTTGCAAGCTTAGGTGTAATTAGCGTATTGGCCTTAAAGACCAATATTGATGCCAGCCAAATACTGCCAGTCAATGTGTTTGGTATGATGAGTTACCTAGAGCCTTTAGTGCTGTTTGTATTAGCAATTACCGTGCTCGGTGATAGCTTTGAGACCAGTATGCTCTATAGCTATGGCTTTATTTGGCTGGGCATTATGTTCTTGATTGCTCATGGTATACAACAAATACGCGCCAATAGACGCAGCCCCAAACCTTGGCAAAAAGGGGCTCGGGTCAGTTAGTTCAGCTCGCTTGCTCATGTCAGTGATCTAAGCAATATAGATGCCCCATATCAGCAAACATTAAAAAATAAAAAGATACCGAGCTTGAACCTAACTTCACACAATAAAACGGCAAGTTCACAGCTTAGTGTTTAGACTCATTACTGTCACTTAATAAAACAATAAATAGAGGTTGTTATGAAGTTATATGTATTGCCCGGCGCCTGCTCGTTCGTTCCTCATACCGCTTTAGAATGGGCCAACGCAGATTATGAGTTACAGATTATGGACCATGACTCTATCAAGTCAGAAGCCTATCTAAAGATTAATCCGCAAGGCTCAGTGCCTGCGCTTGTCGATGGGGATACGGTGGTTACCCAAAATATTGCGGTACAGACCTATATCAATGCCCGTTATCCAAAGGCGCACATCTTCGGCAACTACGCCACCCCTGCCGAACAAGCACAGATTCTACATTGGCTGGCATTTTTGAACTCAGATGCGCATAAAGGATTTGCGCCTTTATTTGCGCCCGAGGGCTTTGTAAGCGATGAGTCAGCTCAGCAGGACTTGGTGGCTAAAGCCAAAGACAAGCTGGTCAAACTGTTCAAGCTGCCCAATGAGCAATTAGCAACAAACGACTATCTCGTAGGCAGCAAAAGCACCGCAGATTTATATTTATATGTGATTTTACGCTGGTCAAAAAACTTTAAGCTTGATCTATCACAATACAGCAACTTTAATGCCTTCATTGAGCGCATCGAAGCGGATGCAGGCGTTACCAAAGCACTGCAACAAGAAGGGCTAGAAAAAATCGGTTCGTTATAACAAAACCTTTTTGGCCAGTAAAACAGATCAATCATCTTCGTTCAACACTCGCTAAAACAAGCCCTTCTAAAAAATAGAGGGGCTTTTTTTAACCCCTTTAATACGTTTTGGTACGCTTTAAATATTGTTATTGGTCTTATGAGTGTGTCACTATATTCGTCCTTATTAATGTTGATATCTTTTATAGTACGTTCAAAGTCTGCGCAGGAGCCTTATAATGAGTGTGACACCCGAATCCCGCTCTATTGAATCTAATAGCCCAACCAATAGTGGTGCGACTAAGTCTGCTGCCACCCGTCGTTATAAATACTTGGTGTTTATTGGTCGTTTTCAGCCCTTTCACATGGGCCATAAAGCGGTAGTCGATGAGGCATTAAAACGTGCCGATAATGTGATTATGCTGATTGGCTCAGCCAACCTACCCCGTAGTCTACGCAATCCTTTTAGCGTGGAAGAAAGAGCTCAAATGATTGAAGGCGCCTACTCTGATAAAGATGCCGCCCGTATCCACTGCGTGGGTCTGGATGATGCCTTATATAATGACACTCGCTGGCTACAATGCGTGCAGCAATCGGTGTACTCAGTCACCAAAAACTTGCAAGAAGACATTGCCTTAATTGGCCACTCAAAAGACAGCTCGTCTTACTATCTATCGCTCTTTCCTACATGGGAGTCCATCTCAGTACCCAATTACAAAGAGCTTTCCGCTACACCAATTCGCGAAGGCTACTTAATGGGCGCCACACCGACCAAGGAGCGCACGCCTGCCTCTACCCGTGCTATACTTGAAGCCTTTAAACAGACGCAAGAGTATCAGCAGCTGCATGAAGAGGCTTGGTTCGTTGATAATTATAAAAAACAGTGGCAAGACACCCCCTATCCGCCCACCTTTATGACTGCCGATGCGGTGGTGGTACAGTCAGGGCATATTTTATTAGTCGAGCGCCGCAGTATGCCCGGCCGTGGACTGTGGGCATTGCCCGGTGGCTTTGTTGACCAAAAAGAGACCCTATTAGATGCGTGCGTGCGTGAGCTAAGAGAGGAGACCAAGCTTAAGGTGCCTGAACCTGTACTGCGCGGCTCACGTCATTCCCAGCATACCTTTGATGACCCCTACCGCTCAGCACGTGGCCGTACTATTACCCAAGCCTTTTATTTTCAGCTAAAAAATGACGCCAAAGGTTTGCCAAAGGTAAAAGGTGGTGATGATGCGGCCAAAGCATTTTGGTTGCCGTTGGCCGAGCTTGATCCCAAAAAAATGTTTGAAGATCACTATGCCATTATTACCAAGATGGTGGGCTTATGATGTTTAGTATCCATAAAGACCTGTATAGATGGCTATTTTATGGTTTTGCCCCAAGCGATAGACGCAGTGGGTTTTTAGACGGCACTCAATTATCAAGTGTCTTACAATCAAGCAGAGGAGTTCTGTGATGTTTACCGCAAATTTTAATAATTTGATTTTAAATTCTGACAGTTATAAGACCTCACACTGGCTACAATATCCACCTGGTAGTGAGTATATGTCAAGCTATGTCGAGGCGCGTAAAGGCGACTATGATGTGGTGTTTTTTGGTCTACAAGCTTTTATAAAAGAATACCTTAATAAGCCGATTACCACAGCGGATATCGATGACGCTGAGCTGGTGATTAAAGCGCATGGCCTGCCTTTTAATCGCAGCGGCTGGGAGCGCCTAGTCGAAAAACATAACGGCTACTTACCCATTCGTATTCAAGCAGTGCCCGAAGGCAGCTTGGTTCCTGTATCTAATGTGGTGTGCCAAATCATTAATACCGATCCTGAGTTTTATTGGCTGCCAAGCTATCTTGAGACCACTTTGCTTAGGGCCATTTGGTACCCCTCGACTGTGGCCAGCTTATCGTATTACTGCAAAAATATTATTAAAGCTGCCCTAGAAAAATCTGCAGATAGCAGCGCAGGCTTGCCCTTTAAGCTGCATGATTTTGGTGCTCGCGGAGCTTCTAGCATGGAGTCTGTGGCATTAGGTAGCCTTGCACATTTGGTTAATTTCTCAGGTACTGACAGTATGACGGCACTGGTTGCTGCAAGCCGCTGGTATGGCATGAGCGATAACATGCCAGCCTTCTCAATCCCAGCCGCTGAGCACAGTACTATGACCGCCTGGGGCCGTGAGCGTGAGACTCAGGCCTATGCCAATATGCTCGATCAATTCGGCGGTGAAGGTCACATGGTCGCTGTGGTGTCTGACAGCTATGACTTATGGAATGCCATTGATAATATTTGGGGTGATGCGCTTAAACAGCAGGTAGAAACCATGGGAGGCACCTTAGTGGTCCGTCCAGACAGTGGTGATCCAGCCAAAGTCGTGCGAGAGGCACTTGAGCGCTTATCGGTCAAATTTGGATACCGTGTTAATAGTAAAGGCTACAAGGTTTTGCCAGACTATGTACGCCTAATTCAAGGTGATGGCATTAGTCCGCAGAGTCTAGGCAAAATTTTAGACACCATTATGCAAGCAGGCTTTAGTGCCGATAATGTCACCTTTGGCATGGGCGGCGGCTTATTACAACAAGTCAACCGCGATACCATGAGCTGGGCAATGAAGGCCAGTGCCATTCGCATCGATGGTGAGTGGAAAGATATCTTTAAAGACCCCATCACTAGCCGCTCAAAGCGCTCGAAAAAAGGCCGCTTGGCATTAATTAAGCAGACCAATGGCACGCTCACCACCATCAAAGAGGACAGCTTAAACTCCCCCGAGGACAACTTACTACGCGATGTCTTTGTCGATGGTAAGCTGTTAGTCGATGATAATCTAACCACCATCCGTCAACGTACTGGCTGGTAGCGTCAACACTCATTTTTATGGTGCTTTTATTGCAGCCTAGCCCATAAAATAAATAAAGCCCGGATTAAGGCTTATTCCGGGCTTTTTTTGGGGCTTGATGGGCTAAAAGTTAGGCGCACGGCACCATCATTCACACTGTCCATACTTACCTTAGCAAGTGCTTATTTAACAAGTGCCTATTTAACAAGTGCTTATACTGTTCAGCCATTTTTAAATGTATTAGACTCTCAATATCTTCATTAATCATTTTACGACAGTAGGTTTTTATGATTCCATTACAGCCCAAGCACATCGCCTTAGCACCAGTCTATTTATACCAAGGCCTAAAGCTCAAACGTACCGCTTTACGCTTGCCAGAGGCGCAAGGTGAGCGTCATGGCCGCTTGCTACTGTCTGATGCGCATCTGAATGATGCCAATACCCTAAGCTTAATGTTGCTTGGCGACTCTTCGGCGGCAGGAGTTGGGGTTGAGTCACAGCAAGAAGCGCTGGCCGGTCATCTGCTAGGTCACTTACAGCAGACCCCTGAGATTACTGCTCAATTTAATCAAATCGACTGGGCACTGCACGCCACCTCGGGCCACACCAGCTTTGATGCGCTGCGTAGACTTTACGTATTGCCCACCCCGCAGCGGCCAGTGGATGTAATGGTGGTTCTGATTGGCGTTAATGACACCACCAGCAATGTGTCTGTGAGCCAATGGCAAGCACAGCTCCATCAAATTATTGAGCTGGGCAAACGTAAATTTGGGGCGAAATATATCTTATTTGCTTGCTTACCACCGATGCAAAACATGCCCGCTATTCCAAGCCCCTTAAATAAGCTATTAGGCAGCAAGAGTCAGCTGATGAATGATAAGCTTATCGAGGTGTGTGAGTCGTATCAGCAGGTGTATGCACTGCCTATTGAGTTTGCCAATACCGGCTTAAGTGATGCTGATTTATTTGCTGAAGATGGGTTTCACCCCAATTCTCAAGCTTATTCATTCTTGGCGCTTAAAATTGCCAAGAACATTACTAAGCTTATGGTTTCAAGCGGTATAGACACGCCCAAGTAATTGTTCTATCAAGAGTTGACTTCCTCCCCTCGCTAAAGTGAGGGGATTCCTACAGCTAGACGGTCAAGCCCGACCGCAAGGATGTTCTTAGCGGCATTGATATCTCTATCATGCCATGTGCCACACTCAGCACACCTCCATCCTCTTATTCCAAGACCTGCTCTACCGCTCAAGCTACTATCACTTATTTTAAGGCAGTGCGAACAGGTTTGGGTAGTGTAACTCTCATTTACCATCTCAAACTGACAACCTGCATGCTTGCATTTATATTCCAGTTGTCTTTTGAGTTCAAACCATCCTGCATCGTATGTCGATTTAGCGAGTTTGGTCTTTTTAGTTGTAAATGAGCGTGATTTAACATCACCGACCACAATTAAAGCATTGCCCTGCACAAGCTTGGTGGTGAATTTGTGAATTAAGTCTAATCTTGAGTTTTTAATTTTGGCGTGTATTGCTTTCACCCGCTTTTTATTATTTGCTCGTTGAGCAACAGCGAGCTTTTTCGCCCACTTTTGCGTTTGCTTGATAGTTAATTTATCACCGTTTGAGGTGGTAGCAGACTCTTTTAAACCTAAGTCAATACCAACGCTGCCTTTGCCACTTACTTGTCTAGGATGGTCTTTGACGGTAATACAGGCATACCAACGGTTACGGCTGTCTTGCACTATCTCAAGCGTATTGATTTGATATAGGTTTAGATTATAGCTATCAAATACATCAATGATAAGCTTTTGACCTTTACAGAGCGATAGCTGTATGGTTGATTTAAGTGCCTTTTTGCCTGTCTGTCTTGTATGTAGATACTTGATAGCAGACTTTTTAAAAGGTATCCAACCAAGCGATTTGCGTTTGGCATCCACACGGTTGGTGCGCCAATTGAGTTTGGCTTTTTTAAACTGCTTACGAGATTTGGCATGAGTTTCGTTGATGGCTTGCAAAGTTTGCGAGTGCAAGCCTAAATACTCACCACTGCCTTTGGTGTATTGGCTTAAATCATAGGCCGAAAAGTACTTACCTGTGCGTCTTAAATGCTCAAAGCTTAACGCATTAACATAGTTCCACGCATAGTTAACACTCCCAGCTAGTTTGTTTAGCTGGTTTGCATGTTTGTCTTTGATGCGTAGCTTGAGGGTTTTCATAGGGTCAGTATGCCGAGGTTAATTTTAACTTGCAATACTTTAAGTACTGATCACGACAGTGTGTGTCGCCTTATATCCACCCCCTGAAGTGGGTAGTTTTACGGCGACCGGTGATAAATCAGTGCATCAGACGCTACTAGCAGAGGCTGTGCTGCTCGGGCTTTACAGGAGGCCCTTACGGCGCATCTGCTTATATACTACGATGACCACCACCACGTTGAGCAGCAACACTCCAAGCTTGATCCAGTCAAAGGGGCGCACAATCAGATAATACACCTCAACAGGGATAAATATCCCATAGCCGAGTACGCTATACCAATACGCCCATGTCTTGTCTTTCCATAAACCATACGCCTCAATAAAGCGTAAGCTGGCATACCCTAGGATAATCAAGGTAAAAATATGCCAGTTTTGGGAGGCCTGATGTGCCGCTTGAGTCAGTGCAGCCACCTGTACACTAAACAAGGTACCAAAGCGCTCAACCCAAGCCGTGTTAGCCAAGCTAATAAAGTCTGTCACATCACTGTGCCACGCCCATAAAGCAAGGGCAGCCAATACTGCCCCGACACCTTTGACCACCTCATATAAGGTAACAGCTTTAATAGAGCCACTTACCTGTGGCGACTCAGTCAAAATAAGTCTCCACTACTTTGCCTTGCAGTGTTTGATTTAAAAACGGCGTATTCTTGCCTTTTGACAACATCGTTTCGGCGGTCAATTGCCACTGCAAGTTCGGGTCAACCAACACCGCACCGCCCACGTCATTGTACACCGCTTCAATACCAGCAATACGTGCCGGCGCTAGGCAAATCTTGTCAACCAACTGCTCAGGAGTTAACACCCCCTCTCTAACCAGTTTGCAGCCTAGCGCCATAAAGGTATCGAAGGTTGAAATCCCTGGGGTAGATTCTGCAAAAGGTGCCTTTTTAGCCGAGTCATTTAACGGCTCGTGATGACTACAGATGGCATCAATGGTGCCATCTTGTAAGCCTTTACGCAGCGCTTTTTGATCGGTATTACTACGCAGCGGTGGCAAGACAAAGGCTTGAGCATTAAAGCCCTCGATATTATCATCGGTTAAATGCAGCTGATGCATCGCCACATCGCAAGTGACTGGCAGGCCTTTGCCTTTGGCCCAGCGCATAAGCTCCACAGACGACTTACAGGTCAGCTGGCTAAAGTGAGCGGCAATACCCGTCTCCTCCACCATAAGCAGCTGAGTGGATAATGCTACCGTTTCTGCCAACCAAGGAATGCCTTGTAGGCCATGAAATGAAGCAATATAACCTTCATGAGCCACACCACCGGCTGAGAGACTGGGCTCATTGGGATAAAAGAATACCTTTAAGCCAAAAGTGGCGGCGTACTCTAAGGTTCTTAGCATCACCAAGTCATTTTCAAAGGCACGCCCTGCATTGGTGACCGCAATACAGCCCCCTTTTTTTAGACCCGCCACATTGGCAGGGCGCTCACCTTTTAGGCCTGCCGTTAGCGCCCCTAAGATGTGCAGATGAATACCGCCATCTTGCTTAGCACGCTCACGTAAGCCTTTTAGTAAAGAGCCATTTTCTAAAATAGGATTGGTATCTGGCGGAGTAACGACGTGCAAAAAGCCCGTGCTACGAGCAGCATAGCCTTCAGATTCTAACGTACCGTGCTGCTGTAGACCTGGCTCACGTAAGCGTGCACACAAATCTACTAAAGGTGGCAGTAACCAGTGGTCTTTTTTTGTTTCGATGTTGGGCTGAGTAAAAGTATTAGGCAATAGGTTTAGCATGACACATCCCGTTTATTTTTGATAAGAAGAATAAAATTGCTTATAAAATGGCTCAAAGCTTGATCATTTTGGGCTAAGTTAACAGGCCAAAAATAGGCAGCTGACTTAAGTACGCTGCGCTAGGTGCTTGAGCGTAGGGCTTGATATTCACGCTGACCTTGCATTGCCATCGACAACACTGCCATACGAACCGCAATACCATTATTTACTTGCTTTAAAATCACCGACTGTGGACCGTCTGCCACGCTAGAAGCAATCTCAACCCCACGGTTCATAGGGCCTGGGTGCATGACCAAGGCATCGGGTTTGGCTTTGGCCACACGCTCTGGGGTAATGCCATATTTTTTAAAATACTCATTTGAAGCGGCCATAAGCGGCGAACCAATACGCTCATTTTGAATGCGCAGACCCATCAGCACATCACAGTCCACCACCCCCTCATCGATGTTTTCAAATACTTTTACCCCATAACGCTCAATACCTTTAGGCAGTAAGGTACGAGGGGCGATGACTCGAATCTCTTTGACACCTAGTATTTTTAGAGCGGCAATATCAGAGCGTGCCACACGAGAGTGCTTAATATCGCCGATAATGGCCACCGTCAGCTCTTCAAAAGGACGTGGTGCTTCACGGTGAATGGTTAGCATATCTAGCATGGCTTGAGTGGGATGGGCATGCCACCCATCGCCGCCATTGATAATGGCAATATCGGGGGTTACCTCTGTCGCCATAAAATGTGCTGCACCTGAAGCTGAATGGCGTACCACGAAGATATCAGCGGTCATTGCTTGCAAGTTCCATAACGTATCGCGCAGACTCTCTCCCTTTTGGGTGCTTGAACGGGCAATATCTATGTTCAATACATTCGCGCCCAAACGCTTTTCGGCCACCTCAAAGGTGGTGCGAGTGCGGGTTGATGGCTCAAAAAACAAGTTCATCACCGTACAGCCTTCAAGCTCTGGGCTGTTAATCAGTTGTCCCTTGTCATCAAAGAAACTCTCGGCCTTATGAATAATCGCCAGCAACTGTGCGCGGCTTAGGCCTTCAATGCCCAAAAAATGACGCAAGTGACCATCAGCATTAAGCTGCGGCTTACTCAACGAGGCATTTAAACGCGCTGTGGTTGAGTCAAATTCAGCAGCCATATCAGAGCTTGCGGTATTAGTGCTTGTCTTGGAGGTAGAATCAGTCATGGCAGTTTTAGGCATCCTTTATGAGCAGTGAATATAAACTGGGGAATCTGTAATCGGGTGAAGTATCAAGCCAAATCCATAATAAATCAAACCCAAATTTTATTTCTCTTAAATCCGACCTTAGTTTAAGGGACTTGGCTGCTGATATCGTCATTTTGTCCGCTATTATAATGAAGTAGCACAAGAAATATTGGTTGGTTTTTGCTACACTTTGTGCACTTTAATTAAGAATTTTAATACTCGAGTGTTTGGACCACGTTAAGCCACTTTTTGGCGGCTATCTGCCGCTATAGTTTAGCGGATTTAAGCGGGCTCAAAAAGCTAACTTTTTACGTCGCTTGGTCAATTATCGCCCTATTCGCCGACTTAATCGTGTTTGGTGGTCGTATGTCATGCATATTCACTTTATGGCTAACTGTCGGGCGCATAGCGGTATTGAAATTATAACCTTGGCCAGACGCTTAAACTTTGATCTGGCCTTATATTTTGTGCCAAGCTCTATGCTGCATCTACGGTATCTATTCAACCTGAGGTATTCAACATTAGGTATTCAATGCCGCCTATGTATAGATGAGCTTGTATAAATTACCTATCGCCTTTTATATTAGCCGATTATTCCCTTGGTATTGTCCCATTTTTAGGAGTTTTTATGACCAGCCTTACCCAGTACTTTGAGCAACACCCTAAGCTTCCGCAAACCCAAGCGGTGATAGATGTTATCACCACCATCACCAATGTCGGCAAACAAATCACGGACCTGCTACGTCAAGGTGCTCTAGCAGACATCCATGGTGAAGCGGGTGCTGAGAACGTCCAAGGCGAGCAACAAAAGAAGCTAGACGTTATTGCCAATGACTTATTGCTAGAGGCGCTGACGGCAAATAAACACTGCGCCGGCGTGGCCAGTGAAGAGCTAGATGATGCCACTCCTGCCAATGAGTCAGGCGAGCTGTTAGTATTATTCGACCCACTGGATGGCTCATCAAATATTGATATTAACATGCCTACCGGTACTATTTTCTCTATCTTACCGCACAATAACAAAGGCCAAGCAGCACAAAACGCTGACTTCTTACAAAAAGGTACTGAGCAATTGGCGGCAGGTTATCTGCTGTACGGCTCATCAGCGATGCTTGCCTTTACTTTATCTGAGTCACTAGACGCCAATAATGAGGGTGTGGTTATGTTTAGCTTAAACCCAAGCACGGGGGAGTTTGAGCTGGTTAAAAACAACATCACTATCGATGCAGACACCAAAGAATACGCCATTAATGCCTCAAATGCTCGTCACTGGCTACCACCCATGCAGCAGTATATTAATGAGCTATTGGCAGGCAGCAGCGGACCACGCGGTAAGAACTTCAATACCCGCTGGGTTGCGGCCATGGTAGGCGATGTACACCGCATCTTATGCCGCGGCGGTATCTTCATTTACCCCAAAGACACCAAAGATCCCAATAAAGCGGGCAAACTACGCTTAATGTATGAAGCCAATCCCATGAGCCTGCTGATTGAACGTGCAGGTGGTGCTTCAACCGATGCCCTAAATCGTATTATGGATTGTGAGCCTACCGATATCCACCAACGCGTGGCGGTGGTGCTGGGCGCAAAAAACGAAGTTGAGTATGTCCAAAAGCTACATCAGCAGGCCTAATAAACCGAGCGCTATTTGCTATAAGCGCCCTATGAAAAGACCAAACTCAGGCAGTTTGGTCTTTTTATTTTCGTGTGAGTAACTAAATATCGAGCAAGGTGTGTTACCCTACTGGCCTATATCTCTGTTTTAAACACACTGCCCTTAACCTCAGAGATATACTTTAATATTTAAACCAAACGAGCAAATAATGACCGACATTATCACCAATAAGTTTTCTAACTATCCTGTTATTACCTCAGACAAAAACCCAACAGCCAAGCTGGCTAAAGCTCTATTAAATCAATCCAGACAACGTAAAAAGTCGGGTCAAACTGTATTAGAGGGGGTTCATCTTATCGAAGCTGCCCTACAGGCCGACTTCCTGCCAGAACAAATTATCATCTCTTATAGCGGTCTATCACATCCAGAAGTACAAACACTATTAAGCTCATTGAGTAATTATAACCTCGATAACAAGGTAACTGTGGTTAGCGATAGTGTCTATCAAGGTATAACCACCTTAGGCAGTGGTGTTGAGATTATGGCCATTGTGAAAGTACCACAACATGATCTACAAGCTCTAAAATCTCCGATTACGACAGATTGCTTGATATTAAATGACGTACAAGACAATGGCAATGTGGGCACCTTACTGCGGACTGCAGCAGCCGTCGGTATCAAAACCATAATCTGTACTAAAGGTAGCGCCCAAGCTTGGTCACCAAAGACGATGCGTGCCGGTATGGGCGCGCAGTTTGGCCTGACCATTTATGAAGGTATTGAGGCGGATGAAGTATTGGCTTATTTGCGCCTTCCAGTATTTGCTACCAGCTCACATACTGATAACATCATTTATAAGCAGAATCTAAATCGTCCTGTAGCTTGGGTGATGGGTCATGAAGGACAAGGTGTCTGTGACGATATCATGAAGCTTGCCACACCAGTAGCGCTGCCTCAACCAAATGGTCAAGAAAGCTTAAATGTGGCCATTGCAGGCGCTCTATGTATGTATGAGACCTTGCGCCAAAGACACTATGTCGACTAGATTTTCATGTCTTTGTCAGGTCATGCTAAGTAGATCTAAAAAATGGCGCCGTTTGGTGCCATTTTTTAGATCTATGCACTCATCAAATGTAGGGTTTTTCGCGCAACCATTTTGTGGCAAGATACTTAACCCCCTCGGTGACAGGCATACCAGCATGTAATGTCAATGGCTCAATCTCTCCCTTTAAATTAGTATTGGCAAAATATAAGGCTGAGCCCTTGTTAGGTCGGATCTCAAAGTTTAAGTTTGGAAAGCGGGTGGAACCGCCAGAGTCTACTTCAGATAAATACATCAAGAATGTGCCAACGCGCTGTCCACCTTGCTTAGTGACCAAGCGACTGCTTTTCTTCGCAGGGTCAAAAAAGTCAAAGTGAGGACGATATTCTCCGCCATCTTCATATCGAAGTACTTGTAGCCCTTCGCCATGATCGACAGGCCAATTTATTAAATCAGCAATACGCGCTTCTATGGTTTTTATTATGTCTATCTCGCCTCTATGATAGCCTGTACTAGTACTTGTGCGGGCACTGTGCTCGACAAAGCTTCCATCCTCATGGTCAACCACTCTAGAGGCTTTTAACTTCTGATCTGCATCGCTAATTAAGGCATCACACTCTTCTGGGCTAAGAAAGTCATTAATAACCGTTACAAATGGCTTATAACACACAAAGGAGAGGGAGACTCTTTTGTCAGACAGCTCAACATAATTATTGGTAATATTTACATGAGGGATTTTTTGATTACTGCTTTTACTAATCAACTCATAAGCTGCATCTACCCATCCTCTTTCGAATAAAGAAGCAGCTAAGTTATTGGCAGGCACCCCTCGAGCAAGATTAATTTTCAACCATTCCTGCCACTCTTCTTCTAAACTTTTTAATGCGCTCATCTACCACTCCATAGTCTTGTTGAGCCTTGTACGCTATTAGATACTTATGACATCTACTGTGATTCATTGAAGATATTAAACTCATAAGCTTTAGTCCTTTAATATCTTAGCTGATATTAACCACATTTCCAACGCCACAATACAGATACGCTTAAAAGCAAATGAACACCTATCCAAAAATTGCCCATAAAAAAACCGCCTCAATGAGGCGGTTTTTTTGCTTGATAGCGTTATTAACACTTAAAGAGATTAGTCTTTAACGTTAGCAACAACACCAGCACCTACAGTACGGCCACCTTCGCGGATTGCGA